>Ga0207671_10000055_pt1 | contig 187621 bp, 200 predicted proteins | sample KBSC24metaG_FD_184352 | JGI IMG/M metagenome (GOLD analysis project Ga0207671, IMG submission 184352) | Corn rhizosphere microbial communities from Kellogg Biological Station, Michigan, USA - KBS C2-4 metaG (SPAdes) (version 2) | ecosystem: Host-associated > Plants > Roots > Rhizosphere >...
TAAGGACGTTAAATTACTGCAGCGCTATCTTAATAGCTACGGTAAGATTGAAACGCGCAAGCGTACCGGTACTTGCTTAAAGCACCAGCGCCGGGTTGCCCTGGCCTTGAAGCGCTCGCGTCATTTGGCGCTGCTGCCATTTGTCGTTAAGTAGAACTGCGCGCAGATGGCTTACGGACACACCGATTTACGCAAAGGCGTGATGATAGAGCTTGATGGGGCGCCACATCAAGTTTTAGAGTCGTCGCACATGGCAACCGGGCGCGGCGGTGCGGTCATGCGCACCAAATTGAAGAACCTGATTACGGGGGCGGTTACCGATCGTTCCTTCCGCACTTCGGACAAAATTCAACCCGCCGACATTACCAACGTTAATCTCCAGTTTTTATATAGCGACGGGTCGGGATTCCACTTTATGAACCCGAGTACCTACGAACAAGAGCAGCTGGACCGAGTGGTGGTGGGGGATGCCGGGAGCTACCTCAAGGAAGGCGCCAAGGCGGTTATTATGTACTTCAATAACCGCCCCATTGGCGTTGATATTGGCAATAATGTGTATTTAGCCGTGACTCACACCGAGCCGGGCGTAAAGGGCGACACCGCTACCACTGCCCTAAAGCCAGCCAAGACCGAAACTGGCTTGGAGGTGATGGTGCCGCTCTTTATTAACGAGGGTGACGTCATTAAAGTCGATACCCGCGACGGACGTTATCTTGAGCGGCAGAAGTAACAATATTCTAAAAACTGTGCTCCGCCCGATATCGTCCGCGCAGTTTTTAGAATATTGTTACTACAAGCCTGTATGAAACAACGCCTTGACATGCTTCTCGTCGAGCGCGGTCTGGCGCCGAGCCGCACGGCGGCCCAAGCTATGATTATGGCCGGTCAGGTTAAGCAAGGTACGACAACCCTAAGCAAACCCGGCCAGACTGTGGCTGAAGATGTCGAACTAACCACTGCCGACCTTCCTCGATACGTTTCGCGGGGTGGCGATAAGCTGGCTTCGGTAGCCACGGAACTGAAATTGGATTTTGCCGATAAGGTGGTGCTCGACGTCGGTTCATCTACCGGCGGCTTTACCGACTATGCCCTCCAGCACGGAGCTGCTCAAGTCTATGCCATCGACGTCGGCAGCGCCCAGTTGGCTTACAAACTGCGTCAAGATTCACGCGTCGAGGTTCAAGAGCGCACTGATATCCGCAATCTGAAGACTCTGCCTCAAACCCCCGACATCGCTGTGGCTGACGTCTCGTTCATTTCGCTTACCGCCATTCTGCCCGCCATCGCCAAACTCATCGCGCCGGGCGCGCCTATCGTAGCCATGGCCAAACCCCAGTTCGAAACCGACAAGGCCACGGCCGATCGCTACCGCGGCGTCATCCGCGACGAAGCCGTTCGCCTGCAGATACTGGAATTATTCCAAACCAAGATTAAAAATTCCTTTACTATTCTCGCCTCGGCCGATTCGGCTGTGCATGGAGCCGGGGGCAACCGCGAGCGCTTCTACCTCTTGCAAGCTAAACGTTAAAGCGAAACTCGACGACGTCGTTTGGCTGCATGACGTAATCCTTACCCTCGAGCCGCACCTTACCGGCTGCCCGGGCGCCGACTACTGACCCCGCCGCCATCAAATCATCGTAACCAACAACTTCGGCGCGAATAAAACCCTTCTGAAAATCAGTATGAATAACACCAGCGGCTTCCGGGGCGGTTGCGCCTTGATGGACCGTCCAGGCCCGCACTTCTTTGGGTCCGGCCGTCAAAAAGCTCTGGAGCCGTAAGGCTTTTTGGCCGGCTCGCGCCAGCCCGTCCAGGCCCGACTCCTTTTGGCCGAGCTCGCCCAGGAGTTCGGCGGCTTCGGCTGACGGTAGCTCACTCAGCTCGGCCTCCACCTTCGCACATACAAATACGCATGGCGCTGGCGCCACCAAGGCCGCCAACTCGTCTCGCCGCACCTTATCGCCAAGCTGGCTTTCGTCAAGATTAAAAACAAATAAAAACGGCTTAAGGCTAAACAGCTGGAGCTCACGGAGCAGTTCCCGATTAATATCCGGGCGGCTGCCTAACAACACCTCATCGTCAAGGATAGAGCGGGCCTTATCCAGCTCCGCCACCAGCTTGCGCTCGGCTGCATCCTTGCGGATCTTGGCCAGCCGGCGGTCAATCGTTTGGATGTCGGCCAACATCAGTTCGGCATTAATGGTTTGGATATCGGCCAGAGGATTTACATGACCGTCGACATGCGCTACATTCCCGTCATCAAATGCCCGCACTACTTGGGCGATAGCATCGCATTCGCGAATATGGGATAAAAACTGATTACCCAACCCTTGGCCCTCACTGGCACCTTGTACGAGCCCAGCGATGTCTACAAACGTAACCGTGGCCGGGATAATCTTCTTGGCGTCATACAAGCCCGCGAGCTTCTCCAGCCGCTCGTCCGGCACGGGCACAATTCCGATATTCGGCTCGATGGTGGCAAATGGGTAGTTGGCCGCGAGCACATCGTTGCGCGTCAAGGCATTAAAAAGCGTCGATTTGCCCACGTTTGGCAGGCCGGTAATGGCAATTTTCATCTTCACAGTATATCAGGCGGCTGGCAGAACCACCCCTTGCGATACTGCCCCCGAAGTATGGTACATTATGCTTATGCATGGAATGTATCGGAAGATCATCCTTATAGGTGGGGGCACGCTTGTGGTCGTCGTGCTACTCATTGCCGGCGGAATTTTCCTGTTGGTTCGAGAGGGGAGTAGCTCGTCGACTCCGAGCGCCTCCACAACTACCTCCTCGAAGCCTTCCGCGTCATCGGGTAAAGGTAATAATTCTGCCAACATCCCTGGGGTGACATCAACTGGTTCGGTTACGACCTCTCCCTCAACACTTCCGACCCCACCTCCGAGTACTGATCCGGTGACGCATAAACAGTCTGCCAATACGCTTCCAGCTGCCGCTCCTGTAACCGCACCAGCGAAATAGCCCAATTTAAGCATAACCATTTTATGGCCTTCCCAAGCCAAAAACAGTTTACAAAGCAATCATAATAGTATATAAATAAGTCAGCGGCGATGACATGAAGTTGCCGCGACCGTAGTACCTACACAAAACGACCTCAAGGAGGTGCGCAATGCGCATTCCACGGACGATCGCACTACTGGTTTGCGCATTTGCTGTTTTTTTCGGCGCAACCGTTGCCGCACAAGCGGACAAAATCCGCTTTAGCTTTTCGAACGAATATGGCATTCCATATGCGAACAGTACACCAGGTGGAGGGTTCTTCACGGTTGTGTTTACCGGCAAATTTTCAAACCCAATCTCGGGTTCAGTCGAACGGGGTAATGCCGTTATCGCTAGCACCCCAAGTTCACCCCCTCCTTCCAACGAATCAACTTTGGAGGCAAATCTTCAGCCTGGTGACGTAGCCGTGCTCAACGACGTTACTTCCCAAAGCGGTTACACAGCCACATTTTCCGGGTATCCCACTGTCGAACAAGCGACGTGCGGCGATGTTTCTGTCTCAGGTGCGACAGCTCCCGGGCAGCCTGTCGTATACGTCCGTTACGATACTGGGTTTGGTTCTCTCGGAGCTGTGGGCAAAATCGTCAGCAACAGCAATGTCTACACAGCGACCTTCCCGAAGCCTCTACCTGAAGCAGCCTTGATTTATGCGACTTCGTTTTACACCCAGCCAGGGTCGTCACTGGAAGTCGAGACGCAAGTCCAGGTACGCGCAACCGGGCCGTGCCCGCCAGCGCCTCTCGTAAATAACACCCCAGCTATGCAAGTTGCGCATCGATGCGTTGTTCCAAACCTGAAGCATAAGTCGCTGAAGGCAGCCAAGCGCATGCTGGCCAAAGCTCACTGCAAATTGGGCAAGGTCCGCACATCGCACAAGCGGCACAAGCTACTGGTTAAAAGCCAGCTTCCTGCAGCACGAAAAACGGTGGCTGTGAATACAAAGGTCAACATTAGGCTCGGCTAGTCATAGCCAGGACCTCTAGTAAGTTCAGGTGCTCAGTGTCCCGATCGGATTTTCCGATCGGGACACTTTGCTATTACCCCAGTTCATGCGCTTGATATGGTGTAACAAAACGGTTATGCTAAAGCTGATGGTGGATATCCCGCGCAAATTTACGCATGCTTATAAAGCATTGAGGTGGCAGAGCAGAGTCTTTATTATGGCAAGCTCCCTGCTTGCTATAGGCACAATATTCGTTGCACCCCAAGCCCGAGCTGTAGATTGTGGAGGCCACACTTTTCTATGCGGCTCTGGCTCTGGCACGGGGTGGGATGTTATGAGCCTCGGGTCTAACCGCCCCGGTGGATTGCCCGGTGCCGGAACTAACGGCGACCCCTATATTATCCCAGCGGGCTACACTCCTAATGTCTCGATTTCTTATGATGTCAATAATAGCTTTAGGGCCGGTTTCGGCGATGATTACCACGGACCCGTAATTGTCTGGCTCGACTACTTTGTTGCAGACCGCATGCTGCCCACCAATGGGGGTATAACCAATGCAATTGACTGCGGAAACACCAATTCTCGCTGCAGTAGCGTGCAGCAGCCGAACAGCAATGGCTCGTCTGGCTATCCATCTTCACCCCCTGGCAGCCAATATGCAAACCCGATACATGAGACCCATAAACAGAATGATTGCCCCAGTTTTTATTTTGATTACAATCCAAATAACTCTGAAACCCACTATTTTAACAATCCTACCGATCACGATATATATGGGGGCGCGTATTTTAATGAAATAGCTTTCCCTACTGACATAGGAAATGGTCCCAATGGCCTCGGTTTTCACACCTGCGGACCACAAGGAAAGTCTATTATTTGGTCTGATACAGGCACAATTACAAACCGAACCTATCAATATAGCGCTAATATGGCAATTCCAACCAATGTGCGGGACACGGATACGTTTTGTGTACGTGGCTATATGTCAATGGGAATCATCGCTGATGAGTATGCCCGTACCGGTTCAGAAGTATGTTACGCATTGAGACTAGCAACCTACTCTGGCAATGTTTCATCGAACCCAGTTAGTGCCACCGGCAGGCCACTTCAAGGAGTAAGGCTGGATATTACCGATTGCGGTTCCACGGCTTTTGCCTCGACGACCACCGACGCAAACGGCAATTATTCATTTGCTGCCGACGCTGCCACCCAGGGCCAAACCGTTTGCATAAACCCCGCGGTTCCGTACACAGGCTACAACACTACATACTCGAGTTATAATGGGACCAACCAACATGTCTGCTACAGTGCGACATGCACCGGTGTAAATTATACGCTCAACCCCGACCCCGTACCCTCCGCGCCGTCCAAAATTACGAATCCAAGTAGCGGTACGGCAGTAGTGCCCGGGCAAACGGTGCAATTCTCCGTTACCGCTCCCAACCCTATAGATAGCAACACCAGCGTGGATACGGTACACGGCGAACAGCTCGACGACGAAATCCCTCTCAACATCGACCCCAATAGCGTGTCCGGAATTTCGGCGACATTGAGTACTGGCATCGGAGAGCCTCCTGGGTGGTCCACCAATGCTTCAATTCCCTGTACGGGCGTAACAACAACGGTTAACTATGGCTATGGCGGCTCTGGCCATTCATTAAATGGTGTATGCGGCTATACTCCGCCCAGCGGCGGCATGCCCGGATTTTTGCATGTTGTGTTGAGCACTATGCCCGCATATACACAGCTGATGTTAAACTGGGCAGGCAACGTTATGCCCGCCGGATTAGTAGGGGTCTATCCCACCAACGGAGCCTATTGCAACAACGGTTCGGTAAACTTTGGGGATCCTAACTCGGTATTCGGCGGCCCGCTCAGCAGTAGCGGCTGTCAGGATTTCACTTCCGGGCTGCAGGGAGTTTCAAACTTTGCTTATGATTGGATAGCTTCAGATATGAGCCCCGTCAATTCAAACTCCACCTACAACCCGATTCCCGGCCAACTCAATTGCATTGGCAAGGATACGAATGCGCAAACTCAACTCGGGCAGCCTTTGCAAACCGGCGCCGGCGCATGTGGGACCAATCTGCCGGCCGGCGGCGATAAGTGGGTTTATACTCCTGGCAGTGCCGGTTATGGTAATGCTCAGTTTAGAATTTTGACTCAACCGGCAGCCACTATGGGACCGGTCTACTACTCAGTCATAGATCAGAATGACGGGGTAATTAGCACTAATACCGGCAGACCGCTCGATCCCGCGCTTCAAAACAGTAGCGGGTATACTGGTGGTTCGCAGAATAACGGAGTTGCGCAGGGAGCTCCGGGCTCCCAATGGCTATGGTGGTCGAACGAAGATTCGGTAACCTCTCCTTTTAGTCCCGCGAGCTATCAGCCCTTTACATTCCAGGTTAGTTTTACCGATCAAGGCGTTGGCCACCAGGTCCAAAACACAGTTAAGGCTTGTTGGCCGCGGTATTGGGAGCAAGGCTATCCGGTCAGCTGCGTGAATGGCGGAATGCCGGCCGTAACCCAACAGGCAATTACCAACCCCTTCGTTACCTCCTCGAATGGCGACATACATGCCGGTGGCGGCCCGAATAATGGCAGTTGCGGCACCAGCTCCGCCCAAACGCAGCCTTACACGCGCCAAAACCCCGGAGCCGCCGGCCAGTATTTCGTAACTGCTACTGGACCCCTCAACGGTGCTTCCGATAAAAACCCGTTCTTCGTGTCGGGTAGCAGTAGTACCACCGCTAATGGCACCACTTCTTACGGTGTGGTGTGCCGTCCTGATGTCGTAACGAGCACAAACAACTATGCGGCGCTCCCTGGGAAATCGGTCCCCTACACAACCAGCGTCTGGTCGCCGACGAGCCAAGCCGCGCTTGACGGCAAAGTAGTAGTCTCCAATGGGGGAGATGTCACTATTCCCGCCGGCACGGTCATCAACTCTCGCTGGACCCTTCTTGTGAAGAACGGTAACGTTAATGTAGCTGGCAATGGCACGGTTACTGTTGGCAATGCAGTCTTGAATGGCCAACCAGAGACCCAGCATGCCTCCTTTGGGGTGGTGTTAGATGGCGGCAATCTCAGTATCGACAAGGATATAACCGAGCTGGATGGGTTCTACTATGTCGGTCCCGATGCCGCCGGCAATAATGGTCGGGTCAACACCTGCGCCGGCCCAGACGGACGGCCGACGCTTGAATCGCCCTCGCCCACGGGCGCAGCAGCTTACCACGTCGCCGATTGCCAAAAGCCACTGGTGGTTAAAGGTCTGATTATGGCCAACATTTTCCGCTTGAACCGTACTACTACTCCTGGGGCAAATGGCACCAACCCAGCCGAGTTCGTGCAGTTCGACGACCGGCTTTATACCGCCACTCCGCCAGGTTTCAGTAACCTCACGCAAACATACCTGCCGCCATTGTACTTACCGGAAATTAATTCAAGGTTCTAACGAGAGGAGACTAAAAACGAGGTGAGAGAGCATAAGGGGTTTGCATCTAAAGTAGTTATGCTAAAATGTAGGCAATGGGGTTTCTAGACAAACCAATCGAATACTTTGGTATTGATGTTGGATTGAGCGGCATTCGCTTAGTGCAGCTAAAAAAAGGTGGTCAAAAGCCAGCGCTGGTAACCTACGGTCATGTTGCCACGGCTCCCGGTCTAACCGCCAGCGATGCGCCGGCAGACATAACACGGGTCGCTGGCGTGATTCGCCAGCTCGTAAAAGACGCCAAGGTTAGCACGAAATATGTGGTCGCGGGTGTGCCTTCATCGAAAGTGTTCGCGTCGGTCATTAGTACGCCCAAGCTTGACCACAAGGACTTGGGGAAGGCGATCGAGCTCCAAGCCGATCAGTACATCCCGATGGCTATCAAGGACGTCAAACTAGATTGGTATGTAATTGGGCCTGGCAAAACCGAGAATGAGCAGGAAGTTCTGATTGTGGCAGCGCCCAATACTGTTACCGCCAAATACGTCAGCCTGTTTGAGCAGTCGGGACTCGAATTAGTAGCGCTGGAGCCAAATGCCGTTGCACTAGCACGGGCCGTTGTCCAGCCCAACGACTTGGCGGTGATGGTGCTCGATATCGGTTCGCTGACCACCGATATTACCATTGTGCAGGCGAATTTGCCCAAACTACTGCGTTCGATTAGCGTCGGCGGCACGACCTTCATGAAGGCCGTGGCCCACAACCTGGGACTCGATGAGACCCAGGCGGAGCAGTTCACCCGTAAATTTGGCTTAACCCAAACCAAGCTTGAGGGGCAGGTACTAAAGTCGATAAAGCCCAGTCTCGACCAGTTAGTAGGGGAGATTGAAAAGTCGATTAAGTTCTACACTGGTCAATATCCTGAAATTAAGCTCGAAAAGGCGGTGCTTACGGGCGGTACCACGGCGCTGCCCGAGCTCCCTACATATCTTTCGAACGCCATCGGTCTCCCCGTCGAAATCGCCAACTCGTGGCTTAAGGTGGCCTACCAAGCTCAATTACAAGACACGCTCATGGGACTTTCAACCCAGTATGGCGCGGCAGTTGGCTTGGCTGAGCGGGACGTGCTATCGTGACCGCCAAATTTAATCTAGCCCCCGAAGTTTACCAGACCAGCCAGCGTAATAAGCGGCTGCGGCGGACGGCGACCAGCTTGGGCATTGTGATCAATGCAGTGGCCCTAGGTATTATCATCCTTGGTTTGGTAGTGATCGGCGGCCAAAAGATTGCGATAGCCGCTCTGCAAAGCCAAATCAACTCCCGCCAAGATAAGGTAAAAACCTACGCCGACTTGCCCGATGCCGTTACCGCCCAACAGCACCTTAAGTCATTGGGCCAGCTGTCCTCCCAGCAAGTGTACTTTAGTAGCTTCTTCAAAGTCCTCCAAAATGTCTTGCCTCAGGGGGTTTCGGCTAGCAATGTTACCGTCGGCGCCGATAGCTCGCTCGAGATAACCGGGAGCGCCAAGTCCTATGATTTGGTTACCAAATTTGCTAAGGCACTGCAGGCCTACAATGTGACGGTAGGGCCAAACGCTGCCGCTACCCAGAAACCATTTTTCTCCAACGTACAACTCTCGTCCGTTAGTAGTGAAAACAGCGGTAGCGGGAGTGCTGGCGGGATTAGCTTCAAGATTCAGACCCAAATGTCCCCGGAGGTGACCACCAGTGGCCAATAAACCAACCCCCGTATCCAAAATTGCTGCTAAAAAAGAGCTTTCGACCAATAACTATATAGCGGCCGCTATCGCCGTAACCCTCATCATCGTCATTGTTTGCGGGATTATTGGGAAAAGCATGGTGGGCTCACTCATAATCAACACCAAAGTTATTGCCGGCAAGGTCACCGCTAAAAACGATTTGGATACGAAGCTCGCCAATATCCCCACTCTCCTTCAAAACTACCAGAATTTGGGTAATACCAAGCAATTAATTGCCGATGGCCTCCCTAACGATTCCGATTTCCCTCAAATAATTAGCATCATGCAGGGGATTGGCACCGCCTCGAGCGTCAACATCAAAAGTATTGGCCCTTCTGTGTCTGCCGGCACTGCAACCACTTCATCATCATCGGGCGCTACAACTGCTCCGCCCCCCAGCCAGCCAGCAGCAGCCGGCTCGCCGACCCCATATGTCTTTTCGGCATCCGTAACCGCGCCGTATAACCAACTCGTAAACTTCTTTCATGATTTGGAAATATCCGACCGCCCTATGCACGTAACCAGTGCTCAATTTAGCGGCGACAGCAGCAACATTACGGCTGATCTATCAATCCAGACATATTACCAGGCTAAGGCTAATGTCGACGACACGACGGAGACGATTAAGTGAAACGCAAAGAAATTCTCCAGTTGGTAGTCGCCATTGTTATTTTGGTAGCCGCCGGAGCGTTGATTTTCAACCAATTGGCGCCCAAGCAGGCAACGAAAAGCGAGGGTCCGACGGTTGAAAAAGTAACCCCAATACAGCCCGACTTTGACCAAACGTCGCTCAGCTATATGACCAATCACAATAAAAACCAAGATTTCTACCAACCACCTAATCTTTCCAGTGGTCTCGGCAATAATCAGCCATTTGGGACCGGCCAATAATCCGGGGAACTATGATCTAGCCATAAGCTTTATGCTAAAATAAGGTGTAATGCTTACCACCGCCAGCCAAAAAAATATTGAGAAACTCCTCCTTGAGCATAAACTCTTGCCTAAACAAGAACTGGAAGACTTTAAAGTTAGGGCAATCCAGCAGAATGAGCCGTTGTTGGCGGTTTTACAGCAAGCGGGCATCGCCAGCGACGAGATCTTAACGAAGCTTTCGGCTGAGGCCAGCGGGCTTCAGTACGTTAACTTAGAATCGGTAACGGTGCCGGTCGAAATTTTAGAGACTCTCCCCAAAAATCTGGCCGAGACTTATGGCGCAGTCGTCTTCGGCAAGCTGCAAGGCCGCTTGGCGGTGGCTATGGTTGACCCTACCAACATCCAAGCCGTTGACTTTATGACCCGCAAGATTGGCCAGCCGTTGACTACCTTTATGGCTTCGCAGGAGAGCATCGAGAAGGTCCAGCTGCAGTATGCCGCCCAGATGTCTGACGACCTCGAAAAGGTGGTTTCCGATGCGTCGGAGGAGTCAAATCAGATGAAGGCCTCGGCTTCGGCCAAGCAAGTCCAGAACTTGGTGCAAGATGCGCCGATAACCCGCGCGCTCAATACCATTCTCGAATACGCGGTTAACTCCCGAGCTTCGGATATTCACGTCGAGCCACGAGAAAAAGATCTTCGCATTCGGTTCCGCATCGACGGTGTGTTGCGTGAAACCATGAAGCTGCCCAAAACCATTGAGCCGGCCTTGATTTCGCGCATTAAAATTTTAAGCAATCTCAAAATTGACGAGCACCGCATCCCCCAAGATGGGGAATTTACTGTCCATGCCGGTAAAAAAGACGTTGACTTGCGTATCGCCATCGCGCCGATCACTTGGGGCGAACAAGTAGTTATTCGGTTGCTCGATAAATCCAACACGTTGCTGACTCTGGAAAATCTCGGCTTCAAGGGCCGTGCCATGCGCCTGATTACCGAAGGTATCCATAAACCCCACGGTATGACGCTCGCCACCGGCCCCACCGGCTCCGGTAAATCCACAACCCTGTACGCCGTCCTGCAGGCCATCAAGAATGTGGCCGTCAATATCGTGACTCTTGAGGATCCGGTGGAGTACAAAATGGATGGTATCAACCAGATCCAGGTAAATACCGACGTGGGGCTCACCTTCGCCAGTGGTTTACGCTCAATCTTGCGCCAGGACCCCAACGTCATCATGGTAGGGGAGATCCGCGACCAAGAAACCGCCGGTTTGGCCGTCCAATCGGCTCTTACGGGCCATGTGGTGCTGTCTACGATCCACACTAACTCGGCTGCCGGCGTGCTGCCGCGGCTACTGGATATGAAGGTAGAACCCTTCTTAGTGGCATCTACTGTCAACACTGTTATCGGCCAGCGCTTAGTTCGCCGGGTGTGCGACAATTGCCGGACGGAGCGTCAGTCGACAGAGGCCGAAACCAAGTCAATCGGCGAAACGCTCGCCCGCATCCTCCCCAAGACCAAAGAGGAGCTGGCGAAAGTAAAAGATGATATTGGCTTCGACGTCTTGCCACTTGCCGGTCAAACCGCTTATACTTTATACAAAGGCGGTGGGTGCAAAGAATGTACCGATGGCTATAAGGGAAGAGTGGGAATTTATGAGGTGTTTGCAATGACCGAGGCGATGGAGCAATTACTGGCTAGCAAAGCCACGACTACGCATATTCAAAACCAGGCCACGGCCGACGGTATGGTTAGCATGAAAGAAGACGGGTACTTAAAGGCGCTGAATGGGTTAACCACTCTTGAAGAGGTTGCTCGGGTAGCATCGGATTTCTAATATGGATAAAGTCGTTCCAAAAATTGAGATTTTATTGGAGCAGGTCATCAAAGATGACGCCTCCGACCTTCATATTCAGGTGGGCCTGCCTCCGATGTTGCGCGTGGATGGTTCGTTGCGCCCGGTAGGGGAGGTCGAAGTACTCAATGAGAGTGCCGTGGAGAAGCTTGTCCTGCAGTTAATTGATGACGAACAGAAAAAGATCTTAGACAAAGACAAAGAGATCGACTTCTCCTTTAGCTTTGGTGAGTATGGGCGTTTCCGGGTTAATGCCTTCCACGAACGCGGCAACCTCGCGGCGGCCCTGCGATTGATCCCCACCGAGATCCGGACTCTGGAGCAGCTGGAGATGCCCAAGGTCGTTAGCAGTTGGGCCAAGATTCCTCGCGGACTGGTACTGGTTACCGGCCCGACCGGCTCCGGTAAATCTACTACGTTAGCTGCCATCATTGACCAAATCAATACCGAACAGGCTCGTCACATTATCACCATCGAAGATCCCATTGAGTATATCCATCACTCCAAAAAGTCCATTGTGGTGCAGCGCGAAGTCCACTACGATACCTTCTCGTTTGGCGCCGCCCTGCGCTCCAGTCTCCGCGAAGACCCCGATGTCGTGCTGGTAGGGGAGATGCGCGACCTCGAAACAATCGCCGCGGCTATCACCCTGGCCGAAACTGGCCACCTGGTGCTGGCGACGCTTCACACCAACTCTGCCGCCCAATCCGTCGACCGTATGATTGACGTTTTCCCGTCGCACCAGCAGCAGCAAATCCGCATTCAGGTAGCCGGGATGCTCCAAGCTATCTGCGCCCAACGCTTGGTGCCCAAGATTGGCAGTGGCCGCATCGCCCTGGCCGAAATCCTAGTCATGACCGGCGCCGCTCGTAACATCATTCGCGAAGGTAAGACCCATCAACTCGATACCGTCATTCAGACGGGGGCCGACGACGGTATGCAATCGATGGATCGTACGCTGGTTTCGGCTATCCACCAAGGCACTATTACCTACGAAGAGGCTAAGAACTACGCTGTCGATATCGCCGAACTCGATCGGTTGATGAGGGGGTAAGTCATGATCGATTACGTCTATAAGGCCAAAAATACTTCCACCGGCGAGATTGTCACTGCCAATGTGAAGGCTGAGAGCCCCCAGGCAGCCGCTAAGGTCCTGATGGGCCAGGAGCTTTTCCCGCTCGACATTACGCCGCAGTCCCAAGCTGACATTCTTGCACGCCTGGGCTTCAAGCGAGGTGTTAGCTCCAAGGATCGTATTCTTTTTACCCGCCAGCTATCGACTCTTATTAACGCCGGCTTGCCACTCGCCAAAGCCCTGCGGACGGTACAAGACCAGATTGCCCACAAAGCCCTCCAAGAAATTATTGGGGCCGTTGTAGCTAGCGTAGAAGGGGGTTCTAGCTTAGCTGATGCGTTCGGGCAGTATCCGAAGGTTTTTAATGAAATTTACGTTGCGCTGGTTGCTGCCGGTGAGACGTCTGGATCGCTCGACAAAACCTTATTGCGCTTAGCCGACCAACAAGAAAAAGACGCGGCGATCGTATCCAAAATTCGGAGCGCCATGATCTATCCGATTATCGTCCTGGTGATCATCATTGGTGTTATTGGGCTGATGCTAACCACAGTAGTACCTCAGGTTGCAGCTTTGTATGCAAGCTTACATAAGTCATTACCCCTAGCTACCCAAATACTCATATTCTTATCAAATTTCCTGAAGAACTTCTGGTGGCTTGTTCTGATAGCCATCCCGTTCATTATTTATTTCATTAGGAAGTTTTTGGCTACCGAAGATATGCAGCTGCGCATCGATATATTCAAGCTTCAGTTGCCAATCATGGGTATTATTTTGAAGAAAATGTACATGGCCCGGTTTGCACGGACCATGAGCTCGCTTCTGGCCAGCGGTATTCCAATGCTCCAGGCCATGGAGACGACGCGCCGGGCCATTACCAATCGACCACTCCAAGCCGACATAAGCGCCGCTATTGTCAAAGTGCGTGGAGGCATTAACTTAAGCGAGGCTCTCGAGCCCAGCCACAACTTCCTGCCACTGGTGCCTCAGATGATTAGTATCGGCGAGGAGTCCGGTGAAATCGATGGCATGATGCAACGGGTTGCAGTTTACTTCGAAAACGAGGTGGATGAAGCCGTGAAGAACCTATCTACTACTCTTGAGCCGGTCATGATGGTAGTACTAGGCGGCATCGTCTCTTTGGTCCTCTTGGCAGTTTTGTACCCCATCTATGGACTAGTAGGATCGGGCAGTATTGGGGCGGGCGGTTAAGAAAAAGGTTGACAACCATAAGCATGTTAGATAATACTTAAGGTAAATTGTAACTAAATGTATGGCAATCAAGGAGGTGAGAACCTAATGTCTAAACTAACAAAACAACCTAAAGGCTTCACGCTGATCGAATTGGTCATCGTGCTTGCAATCGCGGCGTTGGTCCTCGCAGCCATTCTGTTGGCCGTCGGTGGCGCCCAGCGTTCACAACGCGATACTACGACTAAGAACTCGGCTGGCCGGGTTGGTTCGGCACTACAAAACTTCGCTAGTAACAACAATGGCGCTATGCCGGCCGTAGCCACTTCACCTGGAGCAAACTACCTTACTAATATTGTTGACGGTCAGGGTGGAGCTCCGGCAGCAGCAGCCATTGGTGCGTCAGCTGCGGCAGGCGCCGGAAATGAGATCAGATACTCCGGAAACGCCAGGTGCTCGGCGGGTAACGGTGTTGCAGGAACTCTCGCAGCCGGAAGTGCCCGCAACTACGCAGTAGACTACTGGGTAGAAAACGGCCAGACAAACGTCTGTATCGACAACCAATAACCTAGGCTAACATTCCAAAAAAGACCCCTTAGGGGTCTTTTTTGGCTTCGTTCTGTTAGTGGGCTCCCAATGCCTTGATAGCAATTAAACTAGCGAATATACTGTAGGTTATGCTTTACGACACAATTATTGTGGTAGTGCTGGCAGTTCTCGGCCTCGTGGTCGGCAGCTTCTTGAATGTAGTGATAGTGCGCTTGCATGCCGGCAAGGACTTTACCAAGGGACGTTCCAGCTGCCCTAAATGTGGCCACGTACTCTCGCCACTAGAATTGGCACCCGTAATCAGCTGGGTGGCCTTACGTGGTCGCTGCAGGACTTGTGGGCAGCGGATCTCGGTCCAATACCCGCTCGTAGAGCTCCTGACTGCCATTATCTTTGTTTTAGCCTATCTCACGCATCCTTTCGGTACCTATGGGGAGCTCCTGGAGCTCTTGTTGTGGCTCTACGTGCTGGGCAGCCTGATTGTGCTGGCCGTGTACGATATTCGCTGGTATCTGTTGCCCGATAAAGTGCTGCTTCCCTTAATCATCCCCGCAGTCGCCATTTTACTCGGAGAAGTCTTGATATCCCATGCTTCGCGGGTAGCTATCGGGCCGGCGCTGGCAGCGATTGGTTTTGGCGGGGTGTTCTATCTGCTCGCAGCGGTTTCTAAAGGCCGTTGGATGGGTGGGGGAGACGTTAAATTAGCCTTTGTCATGGGGCTGCTGTTAGGGTTGCAACGAACCGCCCTGGCTATGTTCATCGCTTTCGTGGCGGCGGCCATTATCGGCATTGCCTTGATCGGTCTTAAGCGTAAAAGTCGCCACGACCTCATTCCTTTTGGCCCGTTCTTAATCGGCGGCACCGCCATTGCCTACTTGTTCGGTTTCTCGATACTTACTTGGTATGGAGCTCAACTCGGCTTAAACCTGTTGTAGCTATCACGCTTATGCTACAATAGCTGCATATGAGGCATGTGCGGCGAAGTAACGGGTTTACTCTGGTAGAGCTAGTTATTGTACTGGCTCTTTCGGCGTTGGTACTTTCTGGCGTATTGGCTGGCTCGGGTGTCCTCCAACGCAGAACCGAACTCAGCAGCGCCGTTGACGCTGTTCGCCTGCAGCTTAAAGGTATCCAGTCCGAGGCCTTCCAGACTGTTTCCCAGCGTTCGGATAATAAAGCGGGAACCTCGGATGAGACTACGTTTGGTAAGCTGGTCGAGTTTGAAAATCAGGCCAATGCCACTACGCCCGGAGGCGAAAAACAGATGAAGGTCTGGACGCTGGTAGAAAGTGCCGATAAATCCACCCTCTATAAATGCAACGAGCAGGATGAGTCGCTACCCTTACAAATGTCCTTTATGGATGCTAAAAACGGAGCGACAACCAATGGCTTTGAGGCGGTTATATTTGGCCACAACCCCAACCAAACCTATGTTGTTCCGAGCTTCGGTGATCCGCAGAACGGCAACTCGCCCGGAGCAGATTGCAAACCACCCGCCAGTCCAGCGCCGACAGCCCCGAGTCCACCCATAGCTTGTACTCCTGCTAGCCAGGGAAATCCAACTGGTAGCTGCCCCACACCCCCACCCCCGGCTCCGGTTCCGGATGCCTGTAATATTGGCCTCTGGCAGTGCGGCCTCTACGGCCAATATTATAAAAACACTACGTTGTCCGGTTCGCCTAACACGGCCTATATTGACTATCAGGTGGGGACTAACTTGGATTCCTCGGGGTTTACCTCAAGCTATCCATCTTTCAATACGGCGCTAACCAACCGTGCCAAAGCCCCTAAACTCGGGGATTCCGTTCATTGGCAAGGTCAAGTGCTGCTCAATGATGAACCCGGGGATTTCCCCACGCCACCTATCCAGCATACCTATTGTTTTCAAGCCGACCAGGGTTCAACCGCCACTATCACCATTGGCGCCACGGTGTATACAATGACAAGTACCTTTGGGCAGCTAACGGCAAGTGTGGGGCCCCATTGCGTTGCGATACCAACCAATGTTACACCTGGCTGGTACAACATCGATATCAAATACAACACCAGTATCAACGGTACGGCCTATGCTCAACTGTACGAAACCACCGGAGCTACCACTCAAGAAGTTCCTGACTCGTACCTTCGCACCGACATCAATAATAAGCAGATTGACCCACCCAACGCCTTTGCTAAGGGCCTGTATGGGCAATACTACAATGATGTTAGTTTTGGCAATCGGATTAGCGCTTATACTGATCCGGTGATTGGAGACGGCGGCAGCCAGTTCAGCTTTGACTCGGCAAATGCACTTGCTAGCGGAGCTATTATTGACGCCGACACGTTCAGCCCGGTTCTGCGCTGGAATACCGCCAGCTCCGATTCGGCGCAGAGGTCAGTGAAGTGGACGGGACAGATCTTGGTTGACACCACCGGACCCCAGCAATATTGCGACATCGCCGACGATAACGCCACGATTGTTATTGATGGGGCAACTCTCCCTACTACTGCACAGCCGATAATTCCTCCCGGTACCTGGCCGCGCCTCTGCGGCACGACACCCAGCCTGACTGCGGGGTGGCACAATCTGGAAGTCGATTATAAGAACATTTGCTGCGCGGGGGCGCCTACAAATGGCGGGGGCGCCAATGCTCGGCTCGAAGTGGCCACTACCAATGGCAGTGGCAAGACCACCTACAACGAAGTAAAAAACAACCATTTGCGTCGGCCCATGGATTGGTCTGCCGACGGGAACGTCGGGACATGCGATGCCTCCAATTCTGCCTGTGTCCATTCGAGTACTGGCCTGAAAGGCAATGTCAGCTCGACGGGCACATGGAGCAGCAGTACAACTTCGCCGGGGGGCTCATGCAATAATAGCAATCATTTAGGGCAGATAACTTACACCAAAAATAATCAGACTCCAGACACCACCTACAATCTGGATATCAGTTACTTTAACGAACCCGATGCCAACCTTCCCGTACCCTCGGGCTATTCGTACCTTGTTTGTGTGGCGGTAAACGGCACGACGCTGAATGGCGGCAACCCCATTTCAATGCCTATTAGTGAGCCCAGCCTCAATGCCCGCACCTACACGCTTTCGGGAGTGGCGGTACCAGCGAGTGGGAACTTCACCGTAACTCTCGATTGGATAAACGATGCCTACTTTCCGCCATCGATATTGTGCGGATTTTTTGGAACCGCATTGTGTGGATACGACGCTAACTTCGGTGTTTCGCGCATTGACCTCTACCGCAACCTCCTCCCTAGCGGCTCTCTCAGCAAAACTACCGCCTCGTCGGCGGCTCACCTTGCGGCCGCCGCTAAGTCGACGTCTGCCCCAAGTCGCCAGACAGTGGCGGCAAGCTTGCTGAATATGCTTCTCCCGGTAGCCCATGCAGCAATCGGTTGTGATGTAAATGTCCTTAACCCCCAAAACTATACGACTACCTGCTTTGGCGCCCCTCAAACTTCAACCCTACATTTCCAGGTTAGCGGTCAACCGGGGGTGGGGAATATTGATATTACGACTCAGGATAACAGCATCGAGCGGAGCATTACCAATTGAAGCGCCATTTATGTAGCCAATCCGGCGATACTTTAATTGAAGTAGTCGTGTCGCTGGCGATTTTAGCGGTTACGCTCGTGACCTCTTTCGATATCGCCAATCGATCCTATAGCGAGGGTTTCCAGTCGCGCGAACACACCCAAGCTGTATTTTTGGCCCAAGAGCAGGTCGAAAAGCTCTACGCCTTTCGTAACAATTTGATTACTGCCGCCATTGCGGCCAATAGCTCCACACCGGTAATGCAGCCCACACCTTCGAATTTTGGCTACTGCGCCGCCGCCGCCGGCTGCCACTTTGATCCCGGAAGCAGTACGCCTTCGTCAGGGCCAGCCCAACCGATAATCTTCGGCGGCATTACCTATCACGTCGTTATCGGTCCGCTCGCCACTCCAGCGATAAATGTTACGAATGATCAAGGCTCGTTTGTGGCTACGGTCAGCTGGAGTTCCTCTGTGGGAACCGGCCAGACCGCAGCCAATACCGGCGATACGGGCACCAACGAAAATACCACTACTCTCGATGCGATCCTTGTCGATAACCGCGGAACCATTCCTCGGGATTGTAGCGTGGTTGGGAGCTCTCAATGCAGTTAAAGCGCCAAAACGGCTTCACTCTGGTAGAACTGACAATCGCCCTGGCCATATTCGCTTTCCTCCTGCTCGTTATGACGGAAGGTGTTTTGCAGCTGTATCGGATTTATGAAGCTGGCCACGAGACTCGTGATACCCAGGAAGCTGCCCGCGGCGTCGCTCAGCAGATCACCGACGACACCCACAATGCAATGGCGGTCGCTGCCGGGACCTATAACGGTCAAGGCACCATTTGCCTGTATCAGACCATACAGCAGGACCAGAGTACGCTGAATGGGGTCGAGTATTATGTTGCAGCACATGATACGAGCGGCGGTCCTCTCAGCTCCTCGCCTGCCATCCACCGCACCTTTGTCAGCGCGCCTTACACATCTTCATCTCCTCCCGGATGTCCAAATCCCGCCAGCCCTCCGGTTGCCGATTCTGTCATTACGTCTAATTCCACCGTGATTAATGTTTTTCAGACGAATACCGAAGCTCCGGCTCCCCCCAATGTAATTCCCCGGCTAATGACAATGAAAATTTCCGTGGAGTCGGCCTATGCCCAGCAACCCGGCGATTACATTGCAGATCCAAGTAACCCCGGATTTCAACAGTGCGCTTCTGGCTCGAATGCCCAATACTGTTCCATTACCAATATCCAGATGGCTGCGTTGGCCCGGGCGGGGACAAGCCTATGATACTGAGGCGCCAAGACGGCATTGCTTCATTGGTAGGAGTAAGCCTAACTGCCTTCCTTCTGCTTGTCCTCACGTTATCGATTGCAACATTTATGAGTGGTGAGTTGCAGCGTAGTACCGACAACGCTGACAGCACTAAGGCTTACTTTAATGCCCAAAGTGCCGCCGAAGAGACTATATTGGCAATTAAAAATCAGATGGCTAATCCTGCCAACGCCAACCAGACCCTAGCGTCAGTTATCGACCAAGGGTGTGACAACGATCGTCTGGCGGGTACATACGGTCAAACCATCCCGAACGTCACATGTCGCGCAATTCAAACTAGTACCGCCGAGGCGACAGACAGCCTGGATAACAACCAAACTACTCAGTATGACCTAACCAACGCCCCGACGGCTTCAAATGGCAATATCAACGAGCTAGTTCTGCAGTGGGATATGAAGCATCCACCAGTAGCGCCAGCGGATACCAGCTTTCCCAGCCCTGGCGTGAGCGCCTTGGCGGGAGCCGAAAGTGCCTGGGATCCCAAAACCCCGCCGGTTATTGAATTAACCGTCACTAACTACTTTCCAGGCCAGCAAACGACGGTTGATCAGACAACCAACGGGTGCGCGTTTGGCTTTGCGCCGGCCAGTTGCAGCTCTGGAACGGTTTTTCTTTTCCCTCAGTGGCACTGTGCTATCAGCAACTGCTTAGGACAGGCTGATTTTCAGAGCTCCGCCCACACTAAAAATGGCGCCCAGCCGGTAGTCTATAGCAACTGCGATGCCGCCAGTCCAGGCGGATACCGTTGCAAGATTACACTGGGAAACATCGCACCATCCGGCTATAAGACGGTTGTTCGGATGGAGTCTCGATTTGGCGACTCCCAATACGACCTCAAAGCCACTGATAATTCAGGGAATCAGGTTCAATTGCCGCTTCAAAACGCCCAAATCGACGTTACCGCTAATGTCGGCACGGCTTATCGCCGGGTGCAGTTCCAGGTTCCCATTCGCTCGGGAGCTTTTGCGGGATTCGATGCGCTGTACGGCGATACGTCCTTGTGCAAAGATTTCGATGTTCTTTCTGATCCGGCAGGGCCCTTTGCGCGTCAGGATCCGCTTGGTGGCTGCCCGCTTAGTGATGTATATGTGCCGCCACCGCCACCACCGCCACCACCCCCACCACCACCTCCGCCACCACCAGGACTGTGCTCTGGGATTGATCCCCTCGATGGAGTTAATTACGTCTGTGGTCTGCGTGGTTTTTACTACCGCAATACTACGGCAACCGGAAATCCTTTCAACAATAATTTGGATCTGTCGATTTGGTTCCCTGACTTTATCCCACAACTTCAGAACAAAACCCAGCAAGGGAACGTCTCCTCCACTTCCGTACACTGGATTGGGCAAATTTTGCTCAATCCGGGGGGAAATACAGTTTGCACTACAGTCGATGATAATGCCAAGCTTATTATTGGGAGATCCACCCTATTCGATGACTTTACCAACCAAGCTCCTGTAGCGTCGCATCAAGAATGCGGATCAGCCACCAACGGTACTGCCTACTCATCCTGGTTTCCTATTGACTTGTACTATGATAATAACTGCTGTGTTCAGAGCCCAGGTGGTGGCGGTGCCAATATAACTCTATACTCTGGCACAACTGAGACCGACAACCTCGGCGGTCCTAACGGTAGGCTCCGTTCGCCTTAGTAGTTACCGTTTTCGGTGAAACTGCTCGTGTACCTTCTTGAGCTGTGGGTCGGTGAGGTGAGTGTAAATTTGAGTGGTCGAGACATTGGCGTGGCCCAGCAAGCTTTGGACGCTGCGTAAATCCGCGCCATTGGTAAGCAAATCGGTGGCAAAGCTGTGGCGCAGGGTGTGCGGGGTGACGTGTTTGGTGATGCCAGCCAGCCGGGCATAGCGACCCACCAGCCGCTGGATGCTGCGGGCGGTGAGGCGCGTATAGGCGCCGTCGTCGAGGCCGTCCTGGCTGCCGGCGTAATGAATAAATAATGGCTTAAAATTATCCGGCCGACTCTTCAAGTACTGATCGAGCCAATCGGCACAAGTGTCACTAATAAATATCAGCCGGTCTTTTTGGCCTTTGCCGCGAACGCTGAACTCCCGTCGCTCCAAATTGATGTGGTCGCGGTTGAGGCTTACCAATTCGCTGACCCGTAGGCCGCCGGAAAATAGCAGCTCGACAATGGCGCGGTCGCGCAGGCCCACCGGTGTGGTAATGTCGATAGCGCCGAGCAGCCGCTCAACCTCGTCGGTGTCCAAAAAGGTGACTTGCGGGCGCTTAACCGTTGCCAGCTCCACTTTGTCACTCGGAAGGGCTTCGATATCGCGTTTGGCCAGGTACTTAAGGAAGCTGCGCAAGGCGATGAGGTGATAATTTTGGGTGGTTTTGCCGATAGGGTCGCCATTCGAATCCGTCAGGCGCCCCAGCCACAGTCGCCATTTCCGCAACGACTCGGCAGTCAGCTTATTTATGGGTGCGTCATCGCTAAACTCCACCAACCTTCGCAAATAATGATCATAGTTGGCGATGGTTTTTTGGGATCGGTTTTGTTCGATCTCCAGATATTCCAGAAAGTCGGTGACTAGTTCGCTTAATGCTTGTGCTGCCATAGCCTCATAGTACACCCCGGCAGGGGATTAACGCCAATGTCGCACAACGCAAAAACGACAGCCAGGGCTGCCGTTTTTGAAGGGCGAGTTGGATTCTGCGCCTCCACCAGGTGCTGATATACTACAGATATGTCTAAATCGCTGGTGATTATCGGTGGAATTCTCATCGCAATCCTGCCGTGGATGAGTGGGGGGAGCGACCCGCTGGCAGTCATGATTAGTGCCTTCGGCATTCTGGTTGCCGCCTTTTTGCTGGCGCGTCGCCCTGAGCAACACCGCGTAGCAACCCTGCCATTGCGATTTCTTACTGTTCTCTGGCTAGGGTGGGGGACGCTGTCGCTGATCTGGTCGGCGAACCGCTACGATAGCGAGTTATGGCTCCTCTATGCCATTCTCGGAGTGCTCGTGTTTACGGTGGCGTCTAGCCTGACTTTGGCCGAGAAAGCTCAGTTACTCAGTGGCTACGTTTGGATAGCAGTGGTCGCCGCTATCTACGGCCTCTATCTGTATTTCACCGCCGATTACGACCGACTCACCTCCAGTTTCTACTGGGCGAATCCCTGCGCGGCCTTCCTGCTACCGGCCACGTTCGTAACCGGTTGGCGCTGGATTGAGCTCAAAAACTCGGAGCGGTTTCCGAAAACGGCTTGGCTGCGCATCATTCAGATCCTGGTCCTCGGCACCGCTGTCTGGTTGGCCGACTCGCGGGGCGCAATCCTCGCCGCAGCCATCGTCCTCGCCGCAGCCCTTTTTGCGTCATCGCTCCGCCGCCGAATACTATATGTATTCGGCATTACCGTGCTCACATTCGGGCTGAGTTTGGGCGCAGCCGCCCTGCGAACACATTTTTTGCATCACATCAGCGTGACACCGGGATCGCGATTCGCGCAGGCTGCTGAGGGCGAGTCCAATAGCCTCAAAGACCGCCAAAACTACCTGATAAGCGCGTTTGCTATCTGGCGGAACCATCCCCTGCTGGGGACTGGCGCTGGCACCTATGGTGTTGAACATCCCCGCTACCAACGCGCTGTGGTGAGTGCCTCAAACGACACGCATAACATTTTTGCTCAGACAGCAGCCGAGCAAGGATTGATTGGCCTACTCATACTGGTTTACTTATTAATCGTAGTAGCGGTCGGTGTCGGCCGTGGCGTCCGGCGGGAACCGCAGCTCGCCGTGGTGGCTGCAGTGGCCGCCATGCTCTTAATCCACTTCGGGCTGGACATCGATGACCGCTACCCGGCCCTTATAGCCTTACTTGCTTTACTTGCGGGCATTTGTTATCAACCGTGGCGGCCCTGGAGTGTAAGCGGTTATCGACGCTGGGCGTTGCCGGCGTTATTGGTGCCGGCCGTGATATTGGGTGTCAGCTCGTATCAAAGCAGTGTCCAAGACAACCACGGCATTATATATGATGACAACCACGACCTCACCAGCGCCGCCGCTAGCTATGCTCGTGCCCACACCGGCATCATCTACAACCCCGACACCTGGGGAGCCGAGGGAATTGATTACTATACCTTGGCTAGCATTACCGACGGTTCGCATCGGTACCTGCCCCTGGCCCGTGATCGTGCCCAGCAGGCGATTGCCCGCGACCGCGACGACAGCCAGCACTACTTCCTGCTGGGACGGGTTGAGCGGCTGAGTGGCCACCTGGCGGCTTCCGAGTCGGCCTACCACCGAGCGCTTCAGCTCGATCCTTGGAACCACCCCGAATATTACGTCGATTTGGCGACGCTTCAGATGGAGCGAGGCGAAAAGAGGGCAGCACTGGCGACGGTGCAAGTCGGCCTCAACTTGTATCCCGCTTCTGTCGTGGCCAACCGCAACGCCGACCCGACGGTGAAGCCAGCTGTAACTGAACTTCAACGACTCAAAACTGATACACAGATTTGAGTACTATCTGAGTACTAACCTACATGGATCATACACGCATCCGTGTATCGTTCTTCAAAAGTAGTGGTCGCTGCCCGCCAAACACCCTATAATGGCTTCATCGTATGGCACCCACCGCTACCAGTTTAATTAATCACCTTGGCTATGCCGGACTTGGAGCCGGCCTCGTTTTGAGCACTCTCGGGCTATTTTCCTCCGAGGTATTGTTGTTGCTCGCCGCCGTGGCGATCCGGCAAGGCAGTTTCAACCTGGGCGTCACCCTCATCATTGCAGTAATCGCCCAACTCGTCGGTGCCGCCATTTCCTACAGCCTTGGCCGCTACGGCGGGGCACCGCTCATCGAGCGTTACGGCCGCTACGTCTTACTCTCCAAGCATGATCTGGAACGCGCTCACCGCTGGTTTGGTCGGTATGGCCGGTGGGCGGCCGCTCTCGGCTACTGCCTGCCGCTGTTACGCGGCTACATTGGCTACGCCGCCGGCGTCGCCGTGCAGCCTGTTCGCAGCTTTACGATCAGCGCCATTATTGGTACTGCAATTTGGACTGTCGCTCTCATAACTCTCGGTTACTACCTGGCAGCCCACCTCAGCGCCATCGAGCATGTCATTCGGCCCTTCTCCTACGCCCTGGCCGCCGCCGTTGCCCTAGCCATCATCTTTTTCTTTTGGCATCGAGCTCGCGAGGTTCGCTCATGACCCACCAGCGCTCCACGCTTGCCAACGGCCTCCAGGTCGTTACGGCGCCGATGGCCGACGCCTATAGTGCCACTGTCGCGATTTACGTTGGTGTGGGTAGCCGCTCGGAAAACTATGCCAAGCAGGGCGGCGTCACGCACTTCCTTGAACACTTGCTGTTCAAGGGCACGCCCAAGCGACCATCAACCAAAATCATCTCCGAGCAAATTGACTCCGTGGGCGGCTGGAACAACGCCTACACCTCAAACGAGCTGACCACCTTTTACGTCAAGGTGCCGTATCAGCATACGGCTCTGGGTCTGGACATCCTCGCCGACATGCTTCGGAACTCGCTGCTCGACCCCGAAGAAATCGACCGTGAGCGGGGAGTGGTGCTTGAAGAAATGAACGTTTACCGCGATGATCCTGCTAGCTATGTGCATCGCCTAACGCCGCCACTATTGTGGCCCGGACATCCGCTGGAGCATGAAGTAATCGGCAGCGAGGAGGTGATTCGCACCATCCAGCGTAACGACATTGCTAGCTATCTCCATCGGCATTATCAACCGCGCAACTTAGTGGTGGTGGCCGCCGGCCGCGTCGACCACGCCGCTGTGCTCAAGCAAGCCGAGCAATTATTTGGCGATATGGAGAGCCACCCGCGACCGGAGTTAAAGCCGGTCACCAAAACCCTTGCCCCGGAGAGGGTGGGCGTCCAACTCAAAGATACGGCCCAAGCTCATCTGGTAATCGGCACAGTAGCATATCCGTATCGCCACCCCGACGATCCCGCTGCACGGCTGATCGCGGCCATCTTGGGTCGAGGCCTCAGCTCGCGACTGTTTGTAAATGTGCGTGAGCGCAAAAGCTTGGCCTACTCTGTCAATGCCGCCACCGAAAACTACGTCGACACCGGCGAGTTCGAGGTTTATGCTGGCGTCAATTTGGCCAAGCAGGCCGACGCCATTGCGGCTATTATCGAGGAGCTCCGTCTTATCGGCAGTCAGCCGGTCGGGGAGGAGGAGCTCAGTAAGGCCAAAAACCAGATGCGTGGCGGTCTGCAGATGGCGATGGAGAACAATAGCGCCGTGGCCGACCGCCTCGGCACCCAACAACTGCTCCTCGGGGAAATTCGTTCGGTCGAGCAAACCCTGGCCGAGATCGACGCCGTCACTCCGGCCGACATTACCCGGGTTGCGGCCGAAATGTTGGCGCCAAATCGCCTGCGACTTGGTATTATAAGTCCGGAACCGGATGCGGCCGTCGCGGCCTTCGAAAAACTAACCAGAAAGTAACAACCATGGAACGAACCTTAATTGTATTCAAGCCCGACGCCGTTCAGCGCGGCATTGTCGGTGAAATCATCAGCCGCTTCGAAAAAGTCGGCTTAAAAATTGTCGCTATGAAGATGCTGGCGCCCGACCGCGAGCACTACCATCATCACTACGAAACTATTAGCAAGATGACCTCGCGTCGCGGCCAAAAGCAGTTCGAATATACGCTCAAGCTGGTGAGTAGCGGCCCGGTTATCGCGGTGGTGCTCGAAGGCATCGAGGCGGTGGCTCAGGTACGCAAAATGGTCGGCGGCACTGATCCGAAAGTAGCGGCTCCGGGTACCATCCGCGGCGACTTTGCCCATGTGGGCCTCGATCATGTAAACGACAGCAAATTGGGACTACCCAACATCATCCACGCTTCCGGCGACCCCGACGAAGCCGCCCTAGAAATCGAGCACTGGTTCAAGCCCGCAGAGCTCCATTCATACAAGATGTCCGACGAGCACTACACCCAGCCGATGCCGGAATAGATATATAAGTGCTGGCGCCCCGGGAGAGATTCGAACTCCCGACGCCCTCCTTAGGACGGAGGCGCTCTATCCACTGAGCTACCGGGGCAGGGAAGACGTCGAAATTATAGCATGGGGTGATACAATTACATCATGAAGCGTAACCAGGATCATGACGCCGCCCCCAAGGAATTTCCCGGCCAGCATGCGGGAGAAAACGTGGTACTGGTGTTTCGCCAGCATCCGGTCGTACTGCGCAAACCGCTGATTTTCGGCCTGCTCGCGATAGTTATCAGCATCCTGCCGCTCGATGTCATCTTTTCGGGCCCTCTCTATAGCAGCTTGCTCAAACTGCCCGCTTTGATATTCGGTCTGGTGGTACTCTACTGGTTCTACCACTGGGTCGGTTGGTACTACAGTGTCTATATTGTTACCGATTTGCGCTTGATTGATATTCGCCAAAAAGGCTTCTTTAATCGCCGCGTCAACGAGGTTGCCTTCGACAAGGTTCAATCGATTAATTATCACATTAAGGGGCTGCAGGCGGCACTACTAAAGTTCGGCGATATTACCGTCCAAACCTACACCGGTGACTGGGTGATGCAAAGCATCTATCATCCCGAGGAGGTCCACAGTAAGATGATGGAAGTTACCCACACGATTTCCTCGACACTACCAATGAAGTAGGGTAGCATAAGAACAGCATAAGGAGTTTTACGTTGGCAGAGAATAAGAAGAAGCCTGCGGGCCGTCCCGCAGCCAGGAAGCCCGCGCACCGGGCGCACCCCGCCGCTAAAAGAGAAGCAGTACCCAGCCAACCGGCACGTCCGGCGGGTCCGGCAGCCACCGAGCCGGCTACGGTCATGCCCAGCTACGCCAGCACCCAGCATCCAGGGGATGGCGGCAATGGCAGTGGCTCCAGTGTTAACCTCCCCAGCCGTCGCGGTTGGTATGTTATTGGCGGCACCGTCCTTGGCCTCATCATCATCTTCCTTGCCGTCTTCGCCGTTCTTATTTATAAGTACAATAGTGACAGTCGGATCGTTCAGATTGTAGCCGACATCGTGCCGTATCCGGCCGAGCGCGTTAATGGCAGTTTGGTCAGCTATGGTAATTACCTGTTTGAAGTCAACTCCATCAAACACTATTATCTCAGCCAAACCGACGCCAGCGGCAAGCCGGCCGTGAACTTTACCACGGCCGATGGCAAGAAGAAGCTCAAGCAGCTCCAAATCCAAGAGCTACAGCAGTTGCAGCAAGAGGCCATCGTCAGCCAATTGGCTTCAAAGTACAAAGTCTCGGTTAGCAACAGCGACGTCCAAGCCCAGGTCGATCAGATCACCAAATCTGCCGGCGGTGCCGCCAAGGTCAAAGACGTACTCAATAAGTATTACGGTTGGACCGTCGACGACTTAAAGAAGAAGATTCGTCAGCAACTATTAGAGCAAAAGGTAGCCACCGCTGTCACCGCCGACCCGGTGCTCAACGCCGCTGCCAAGAGCAAGGCCGACGACATCCTCAAGCAAGCCAAGTCGGGCGCCGATTTTGCCACCCTAGCCAAAAAGTACTCCCAAGACAGCTCGGCCGCCAATGGCGGTGACCTCGGCTACTTCAGCCGCGGCCAGATGGTCAAGCCCTTCTCCGACGCCGCCTTCGCTACCAAGGCCGGCCAGATCTACCCCAAAGTCGTCCAGTCCCAGTACGGCTTCCATATCATCAAGGTCAATGGGGTGAAGACCGACCAAGTTGACGCCTCACATATCCTCATCAAAGGCATCGATTTCAATACGTATCTGCAGCAGCAGGTCAAAAAAGCTAGTATCCAGCAGTACGTTCACCCCTAACTCCAGGTGCGTAATCGACTCACGCTCACCAGTGCCCTACTCGTAGTCGTGCTGTTCCTGGCGGTGAGCTATGGGGTCTACGCCAGCCGCTACGTGCTGCTCGACTGGTGGTACCTGCGCAATTATCACCCTTCGCCCCAGGTAGCCGCCTTGGCCGACCAGGCAACTATGACCGCTACCGGCCGCCGCCTGTTTTACCGCGCGAACCCCCAGATCGTGACCTCGCGCGCTGCTATGCTCCGCTACTGCAACGTCACTGACAATCGGATTGCCGAACTGGGCTGCTATCTGTCCACCGACCACATTTACTTGCTCCAGATCTCCGACCCAGCGCTGAGGAACGAGATGATTACCACGGCTGGCTACGAGATGCTGCATTCCGCCTATCAGCGCATGAGCGGGAGCCAGCGCCGTCGCATGGACGCGCGCATGGAGCAAGTAGCCGCCCACATTACCGACCCGGACATTCTCAGTCAGATGCAGATTTACGCTAAAACCGAGCCGGGTGCCCGCGACGACGAGCTCTATTCGGTGCTGGGTACGGAATACGCTCAATTGCCGCCGGATTTGGAGGCCCATTATGCTACTTATTTTTCCCACCGGGACAAACTGGTGGCCTATAATCGGCAGTTTAATCAAACCTTTTCTCAGCTGCATACTCAAATTGCGCAACTGGATGCTTCGATCAAGGCGACTAAGGCGCAGATGCAAACCTACCTGTCCGACGGCGAGATCAGTCGATACAACGCCCTGGTCCCCAGCGTGAACCAACAGATTGCAACCTATAACCAGCAAGTGGGGCAGTACAACCAATATTCGCACGAAGTTTTGGGCACGGAGGCCGCGCCGACACCGCACTAGTGTGTGGGTCTGGCAGTTTGCACCAAGAAATGTGTTCGATTGTCATGGTAGATTTGGGCTGAGTAATGGAGGTATCAACTATGGCAAGGTATGGCCCTAAGGCCCAGAAAGAAGTGGAGAAAGCGGTTCACGAGTACAAAGAGGGTGATTTGAAAAGCGGCCGCTCGGGCACCAAAGTAAAGAGTCGCAAGCAGGCGGTGGCGATCGGGTTGTCGCAGGCACGCAAGAAGGGTGCCAAAGTACCCAAGCCGTAATGCTGGCCGCAGAACCCGGCTGTTGTATAGAAAATAGGTCTAATTTTTAACTATTCCTCCTGAGAAGAATAGTCAAATTTTAGACGTATTGCATGAGAGCGTGGCACCCACCCGTTGAGTCTTCGCCTCCAAACCGCTACCATTAGCAGTAATGATTTCAATTATCCAGGGCCTCATCCTCGGCCTCTTGCAAGGCGCATTCGAGCTATTCCCGGTTTCTAGCCTCGGTCATAGTGTGATTCTGCCGGCCATTTTCGGCTGGAATATCCATGAAAACGACAATTCCTTCCTGATTTTCCTGGTGGCGACGCATCTGGCCACCGCCCTCGTTCTCATCGGCTTTTATTGGACCACCTGGGTGGCGATCGTCAAAGGCTTGCTGCGCAGCTTGCTTGCCCGCCAGATCAAACCAGATGACACCGAGGCCAAGCTCGGCTGGCTCTTAGTAGTCGGTACGATTCCGGCCGGCATCCTCGGCCTCATCTTCCAAGATAGTATTCGCCAGATCTTCGTAACCGCCCAATCGGCGGCCTTCTTCCTGATGCTGAACGGCCTCCTATTGCTCGGGGCCGAAGTCTTGCGCCGCCGTGCCTCAGCTAACGCCGCCAACACCTCCATGCACTTCCGCGTCGCCAAGCTCTCTTGGGGGCAGGGGGTAGGCATCGGTACCGCCCAGGCACTGGCGCTGACTCCTGGCTTCTCACGTTCCGGTTCCTCGATGGGCGGCGGTCTTCTGGCTGGCCTCTCCAATGAAGACGCCGCCAACTTCTCCTTCCTCCTGGCAACACCGATAATCCTGGCCGCCGGCCTGCTCAAATTACCGGAACTTGCCAGCTCCCAAAACCACGCCCTCATTGCGCCCTCCCTCGTGGGGGCCGCCGGGGCCGCCCTATCTGCCTATCTGGCTGTGCGCTTCCTTACCCGCTACTTCAAAACCAACAGCCTCAAGCCGTTTGGCATCTACTGCCTCGTTGCCGGCGCAGCCGCCTCGCTCTTCCTACTGATCCGTTGATGGTGGGGTAGCCGGTGTTTTCGGCCCGCTCTGAAACCAAGCGAAAATGCCGGCGACAATCGCCAAAATAACTGCGGCCAGACTGTGCTTTACGTGCACCGCGGTATCGCTGGCGCTATAGCCGGGCAGCCAGTGGGGGAGTTGATTCGCGGGGTGGCTCCAATACACTCCTGCCAGCACCAAGCAGGCAATCGCTACAATCACCGCCAAACTGATCAAAACCACTCTATTCATGCCCCCAGAATCTCATATTGCCGCTCGCCCGTCCAGATCTCATCAGCATTGTCACTCCCGGCCAAATCTGTTACGATTAGTCAGTTCGCAGCGTGGGCTCGTGGTGTAGAGGCCTAACATGCCTCCCTGTCACGGAGGAGATCGCCGGTTCGAATCCGGTCGGGCCCGCCAGCATTGATTTTTAATTATCCTTATGCTATAATATATACAAGTCTTGAAACTCAGGCCTGGTACCCACGATCCCTAAGGAGGAAAAGTGTTCGCGATCATGTTCGTGTGGACACCCTTCTGCATATTGGGTGTCCTGAAGTATGCAGACAAGCCATGGGCCGCGATGTCAAAGAAGCGTAGGTGGTAAAGAAGCTGTGTGGTCTTACACCACGCTGGCCACGATCATTTACGGATCTGCAGCTCTGATCGAGTCCGGCCAATATCGATTTCTGGCATCTTGCATCATGGGAACCGCGTTTGTATCTATTGCTTCAGTCCCATGCGGATTGTCCTTCTTTAATAAAAATGGGCTAAAGCTGCTTCGGGACTTGGCTTGGGTAGGACTCGGAATCACCTACCTTTTCTTGGCGTTCCACCAGTATGTATGAAGTCGTTAAGGTGAGGCAGGCCCGTCCGGGCATTAACGTGCGGAATCGATCACCGCACACCTTATAAAACTGCCTTTAAGCCCCGTGTAACAGCGGGGCTTCTTCATCCCTAGGCATCATGAAATAAGTCCTAACCTCATCCGCTATGGCCCGCCATAGACTTATAGTATATTTATTGTATAATGAATCCTAATCCTGGTCGTTATGGCCGGATTGCTTCGACGTACAATACGAAAGGTGAACGTCATGTTCTCCAGCATAGAGGAGCTGACTCTTTCAGAGGAGGCTCGCGAAATCGTCAAGGACTGCCCACTGATAGTCGAGGGGCCGCCACAGTGGGATGTCATCCTGGCCACGCACGAGCGGCTTTCGCCTAGCACGTTGCATTTCCCACGCACCGCCGAGTTCACATTCGCAAATGCGCTCAGGAAAGCGAAGAAAAAGCGGCAGGTCACGATCAGGTTGTCTGGCGCAACCGAGGACTTTCAATGCAACGGAGTTAGTCTGGTGCTTGAATTTCGCACCTCAGTAACGCTGTGTACCTATCTCTACGACCGACGGCGACGAGAGGGTCATTTGATAGATGTGAACTTTCTTCGCCAAAGCGAGACCCTCCAGCGGGGAGAATCTGTGTATATGCATTGACCACCCGTACGCGTAGACAACTTTGCCATTTAATCAAACAAAGCGAGTGAAGAAGATGTCACGTATTGGATATGCGCATTACTTGCCTCGTATCGCAGTACTTCGGGTAGGTTGCTCATGGAGTAGATGGAAGCGCAATCACTCCAAAGGTGAAATCGTTTCTGCAGGTCTTGCTGGCCCGTATTGGGTCGAGCAACGAAGCCCAGGCTACTACCTGCCTCACGCTGCGGTTTTGGCAGCGGGCCTGGCGGGAGCCACCATCTCGAAGGCGTTCAAAATTAACAGGAAGTAACGTCGAAAATAAGCGGCGGAGCAAACCGGCTCCGCCGCCAAAGGACTCCATTGAGTCCTTTTTTATATGTGGTTGTTTGAAAATAAGCTCCAACTTCATCCGCCCCGGCCCACCGTCAATTTTTGCAAATATTAGCCTTATGCTTGCGCTGTTTGTGAAGACATAGTTAAACTGATCTGGTTATCTACACTCAGGAGTGTCGATGAGGCTTCTTCCACATGCTTGGTGGCGTCTTAGACAGCCCAACCCGACGCCTCGTGATTTCATAATGCTTGGGATGTTTTTCGGGCTTGGAGTCATTAGCGCGCTCATCTTCGAAAAGGTTATCGAGGTGTCGATATTCGGAGTCATTGCGGCTTTTTGCCTGGCGCTCTTTATCAACGACGCACGAGAGTTCCTGCGTACAAAAGAGTACCGTCGGTTGCGTAAAGCTCTCATGGCGGAGTTTGCCAAGCGGCTTTCGGATAGCAGTACATTGCTTCGGGTGCCGGACGGACAGATATCGCTGAATAGCTCTCATCGCGGGATGGTTCAGTGCTTCCATCTCAGCCAGGGGGATTTCCAAGAGGCCAGGAATGCTGGGGTAAGGCAGGCGCCTGTTAGCTGCTTCGGCTTTGATTGGCATCAAAGCAAAGTGTTCCGCGTTACAGCACTATTCGATATTGGTACAGATGGGGCAGAAATTGCAGTTAGTGTAAACACTTACAGTGAGGAGTGGCAGATTGCATACGAAAAAGGGTTGCTGGACGCCAGCGCAGAGGATCTGCAGCATCTTTTGGCGATGGTTTGTGAGGGCGTCCCGGCAGGGGAGGTAAGTGATCATGATTCAGGGCTAAATTAGGGCACGAAGCCGAGGACAAATCCTCAGGTTTCGTGCCCTTTCGAGCCTTGTCTTTATGTACAACTCCTTCGAAAATCGTCAACTCGTTCCCGACCAAAATCGCCTACTATCTCCCGGCTATTTTTGTCTCCACGCCCATTACAATCGGCTGCTGTGGTTAGTAAAATTTAGGCTTCTCCTCTGCATCGGGAGAGAACAGGCTGTCCGGGAGTTATTACGACGATCGTCGTTGCACTCTCGGTGGCATCCACAACTCAAGAGAAAGGACCATAATGGGCGCCCCCGGCCAATCCATAGCTTCTCTCGCCAGTCCAGTGGTCGACTGGCAGCACTTGGAGCCAGAGCCTGAACGCCACGAGATGACACCAATACATCGCTATGCCAACATCGCCGGTGTGGTAGTGCCATTCATCAGCTGCTTTGCTGCCGCCGTTCTGCTGTGGAATCGGGCGATTGATTGGTGGGATGTCGGATACTCTGCCACCTTCTATCTGCCCGTCGGCTTCGGAGTTACGATCGGTTTCCATCGGTTGCTTACCCACCGCTCCTTTGAAACCAAGAAGTGGCTGCGGTACTTCTTTGCGGTTCTCGGATCGTTTGCCGTTCAGGGAGGAGTGTTGCCTTGGGTGGCAGACCACCGCAAGCATCACGCTTTCACTGACAAGGAGGGTGACCCGCATAGCCCGCATACCGGCCACGGATCTGGCTGGAAGGGATTTTGGCACGCCCACATGGGTTGGCTCTTCAATGAACATGGTCGCGCTGATTGGAACCGCTACGCCAAAGATCTTGCCGAAGATCCGGGAATGCGGCTGATCAACAAGCTATTCCCATTGCTGGTGTTGCTGTCGCTGTTGATGCCAGCGGGACTGGGTTGGCTCATACATGGCGGCGTCATGGGCGCCGTTCGCGGCCTGGTGTGGGGCGGGCTCATTCGAGTCTTCTTCCTCAATCACATCACCTGGTCGATCAATTCGGTCTGTCACTTCTGGGGCAAGCAGCGGTTCGCCACTGGGGACTATTCCACCAACGTCCCTCTTCTTAGCATGCTGTCCCTAGGTGAGGCCAACCACAACAACCATCATGCTTTTCCAAGCTCGGCAGTTCACGGATTGAGCGGTGAGGCAGACCTGTCCGGACGTGTCATCGGGTTGATGGAGCGACTGGGCTTGGTTTGGAACGTGAGACGAATCTCATCGGAGCGGCTGCGTGAGAAGGAGATTGTGGCTGTACGCTGAACCTCGTGGTGGTCTAGCGGTTTCCTGGGGAGGGGTAGCGCTCCCCAGGAACTGTTGACCGCCTGCCAACACAGCCCCGTTGGGCAATAAGCCCTGCGGGGTTTTATTTCTACACGTTCGAAAAGCGCGGCACCGTCTTGCCGCCGTCATCCACCTGTTCGAGCCAACTCTCCAGCGAGCGCACGAAGCTAATCCGCTCCCCGTAGTTAGCCTGATAAATAATTCCGACGTCATCATTGGCTTCCATCACCACGTGGCCGGTGACCGTGTACGCTTGATCAGGATTTTTATAGTGCGCATAAGTGTCGCCAACCGGCACCAATGCAGCGGCCTTCTCGAGGCTATCGCGCAACTCAGCTTGGGACTTGTAGGCCATACTGTCATTATACCTATGCTTGCTCTCCCGCGATACTATGTAACAATATACGGGCACTTTGACTTCGAAATAGGGAGGACTGTCATGGGAATCATGCTTGAGTGCGACGACTGTCGGCATGTTCAGCTTGTCGGCATGGTTCCCGGCGGCTTCAGCGAGATACCCAACCCGCGCACTATTTGCGAGAAGTGTGGAAAAGTCGGTAGCTTTCACTTTCTTCCGGGAGCGCAAGCTCGCATCGCCAGCCAGGTGCGCAATATGATTTGCGCCGGGTGCGGCCTGCGGCCGCGCAACCATGAAAATGCCAGGCCTTGCCGTGTGGCCATAGATCCGGAGATACTGGCCGACTTCAAGCTGCTAGAACAGCTTTCTCAAGCTACGAGCGAACCTCAAAGGAGGTGATGCGCAGTGCCCAAAGATCCCAATAGGGTGGCTCTTTTGCTAGAGACAACCTCGACTCCATCCGAGAGGGTCAATGGGTTGTTGGCCACTGGCCTTACAAAGGAGCATATCGCCATGGCCTGCGGGGTAAGCTTTAGGGTGGTAAGCAAATGGCAGCTGGGCAAATCTGGCCCCCATGCCACGCAGTTTCAGCGACTAGACGACTTGCGCAGTCTTTGTTTGTTCGCGATCCAGGTTAGCAATCATGACCTCAAGCTCGCAACCGGGTTGCTGCTACGACTCAATGCGCCCTCATTGGTCGCCGAAGAACGCTTTCAAGAAGCCCATAAAGCGTTGCTAACCTTGCAACAACGCAGGCGGCAGAAGCAAGCGGCCCAAATCTAAAACGAGCCTCACGTTGGCGACATGTGTCCCAGCGTGGGGCTCGTGTCATATATACTGGCAGTATGACTAAGCAGCAGCGTCTTGTCGTCGTGGTCAGTATTCTGGCCTCATTTGTGGCCTTTTTGGACGGCTCGGTGGTAAATGTGGCGTTACCGGCTATTTCCAAGGACCTCGGCGGCGGGCTGACGGCCCAACAGTGGGTGGTCGACGCCTACCTGATTACCCTCGGTGCACTGATCCTGATTGCCGGTTCACTTGCGGATTTGTTCGGGCGCAAAAAAGTGCTGGTTGCGGGGCTAGTGGGCTTCGGTGCTGCATCAATTTTGTGTGCAATTGCGCCCACAGCCGGCTTTTTAATCGGCGCGCGGGCAGTGCAAGGGATTGCTGGCGCGTTGTTGGTGCCTAGTTCGCTCGCACTCATCATCGCGTCGTTCTCTGGGCCGGCCGAGGGCAAGGCGATTGGCACCTGGACAGGGTGGACGGGGATCTCATTCCTCATAGGCCCCATCGTCGGCGGCTTTTTGGTAGATGCTGGCTCTTGGCGCTGGGTGTTTGCCATCAACATTATTCCGATTGCGATCACTCTCTGGCTGATGTTAGGATTGCGCGGTCATCAAGAGCCCATGCCCAAAGGCACCACTCTCGATATTGCCGGCGCCGCGCTCTGTGCCGTCGGTCTCGGTGGGCCGGTGTATGCTCTCATTGAGCAGCCGCATTTCGGGTGGGCCGACCCGATGATTTATCTGCCCCTCAGCGTGGGAATAATAGCGTTTGTCGCTTTCATCTGGCGCGAAGACCACACCGAGTATCCCATGCTCCCGCTCGGGTTATTTAAAGTCCGCAACTTCAGTGTCGGTAACATCGCTACGACCTTCATTTATGCTGCTCTCTCGGTAGCGACGTTCCTGATCGTGATTTTTGTGCAGCAAGTCGGCCACTACTCGGCACTTCAGGCAGGGCTGGCTCTGCTGCCAGTTACCATCATCATGTTCTTTTTGTCGCCGCGATTTGGGGCGCTGGCCGGTAAATACGGCCCCCATTTGTTTATGGCGGCCGGCCCAATTGTGGCTGCGCTGGGTTTTCTGCTACTCATAGGCGTTGATAGCGCGGCCACATATTGGACCCAGCTGTTTCCGGGTGTCCTGGTTTTTGGCGTCGGCTTGGCCACGACGGTTGCGCCGCTCACGGCGGCAGTTCTCGGCGCGATCGATAGCCATCACGCCGGCATCGGTTCAGCCATCAATAATGCCATCAGCCGGATCGCCGGCCTTGTGGCCATCGCCGCCATCGGCGTCATCATTGGCCCTCAAATCAGCGTGGCGGGCTTTCATCGCGGTATCCTGGTCATGGCTGGATTACTCCTCCTTGGTGGAGCTGTCTCAGCCATTGGCATTAGCGGTCCCAGTATTGGTCGTCGCGCGGTATAATAGCAGTAACTAAAGAATAGGACTCATCATGCCGAAAGTAACAATATACTCAACCACCACCTGCCCGTACTGCATTGCCGAGAAGAAGTACTTGAAGAGCAAGAATATCGAGTTCGAAGACATATTGCTCGATGAACAACCGGAAGAAATCCAAACGAGCATCGACACCTGCGGCTCGCGCGGTGTGCCGTGTACTCACATCACTCAGGATGATGGCAGTATGGTCTCAATTCTCGGTTTCGATCAGCCCAAAATCGACGCTGCCCTCGGTCTTTAGCCGGGTCCCTGGAGTAGGCCGTGGATGTTTCCGGCCGGATCAGTGAACCACGCCATTTTGCGCGGACCGTCCTCGGCAATACCTTTTTCATTGGTGGTGATGCCGCCGGCACCGTCATAGTGCTCAAATTTCACGCCATCCTTGGTTAGCTGGTCCACTGCTTGCTCGATGTCATCAACCTTAAAGTTGAGGAGCGTAAAGCTGGCGGGGGAGTGGTTGCTCTTGGGGTAGATGTGGACACGCTGGCCGCCTTTAACGATTTTGAGGGCGTGTTCGGTCATTGGTGCGCCCAGCTCAAATCCGAGCACATCGACGTAAAAGGCCTTGGCGGTCTCCATATCGTCCACCGAAAAACTCGTAAATACAAATGCTTTGTCCATATCCTGACTCCCTTAGTACTTCCAGCATACCATGCACACAACCGCCGGCTTTGGTTGGGGGAGTACCGCGCTTATACCAATAGTCCAGCCCTTGACTGCCCTCAATCCCTCCCTTATACTTAACTCTATGGTTAAGTATAAGCAACCTCAGCTAGACGATGTCTTTGGTGCCCTAGCGAACCACCAGCGCCGTGCCATGGTGGCCATGCTCACCCAGCAATCTCGTAGCGTTAGCGAGCTGGCCCGCCCATTGGGCCTGTCGCTGCCGGCGATTCATAAGCACATCAAGGTGCTGGAGCGCGCCAAACTTATCGACCGTCACAAAGTTGGGCGCAGTAGCGAGGTGGTGCTTCGGGTACGCGCCTTAGCCGAAGCCGAGGCATGGATCGAGGAGCATCGAGCGTATTGGAGCCGGCAGCTGGATTCACTCGGAGCCTATGTTGATGAACTAAATGAAAGGAAGGCGAATGGAACAAACAACTGACACCAGCCTGACCCTCTCACGGGTGTTTAAGGCCACCCCAGAGGAGCTGTGGGATATCTGGACGGATCCGGAGAAGGTGCAACAATGGCATCGGCCCAACACGACCGAGTACACCACCGCGGCCGAAGTTGACGCCAAAGTCGGTGGGAACTATAGCATCAGTATGAAGATGCCCGAAAGCACCTTTAAAGTGCGCGGGGTGTTTACCGAGCTGGATCCGCCGCGCAAAATAGTCTACACCTGGGAGTGGGAGGACGGTTCCGAGCATTCCGAGGTCACCGTGGAGTTTAAGCCGGTGGATGACGGTACCGAATTGATACTGCACCACGCCAAGCTAAGCGGACCGCAGTCGGTCACTGCCCATAAGGCCGGTTGGGTTGGCTGTTTTGACAACATTGAAGCGTTAATCAAGTAATAAGTACACGAAGGAGAACGAATAATGGATTTAGCAAATGCTCAGATAGCGGCCAATGTGCCGGTCAAGGATATGAAGCGCGCATTAACATTTTATGGCGGGACATTAGGTCTTAAGGCCATCCCGATTACCGATTGGATTGGCTCCGTAATTGGCAAGGACGGCTCAATGCTGATCTTGGCTCCACGCGAGAAGGCCTCGTCTGATGAAGACAACGTCAACTTTACCGTCACCGACATCGAAGACGTAATCAAGACGCTGAAGGGCCGCGGCGTGAAGTTTAACGACTACGACTTACCACACATGAAAACTGTAGATCATATTGCCGAAAGTGATGGCTTTAAAGCCGCTTGGTTTAAGGACAGCGAAGGCAATACGCTCCAGATCAATCAGTCACCACAACAGGGATAAACTAGGCCGCTTCCTGCTGGTCGGCACGCTCAGGGTTTTCGTGCTGGGCCAACCACTCAGCTGCTTTATCTTCTTCCTCCGGTAACGGGGGAAGAAGGGGCTCGCCCGGCTCCGAAGCAATGAACGTGGCACCGTGTCCTTCTGCAAAATCAGCATCGGTTTGGGTCGAGTTGTCGATGGGTAGACCGGTCCGGAGGTCAAGGACCTCACCACCGGCGCCCTCATTTTGATCATATAAGTTTTCGGAGTGAAAAGCTGGATCGTAGTCTTCCCGAAGCCCACCCAACGCCTTCTCGTGCTTAATTTGCTCGACAGAGCGCTTTTGCGGCCGGCTTTCGGGGCCGTACGGTTGTTCTATAGCCATCGGAAAGTTATCCTATCTATCCTGTAATTCTAGCACAAGCAGTTTCTACCGAGCTAACAACTGTGCCAATTTTTCCCGATAGGCAGACTGATTGTAATGGCCGGGATAGTCGACGAGCTTCTGGTTGAGGACGTTGAAGCCGGCCGCTCGCAACGGCTCGGTTGCGACCTCGAAAACGTTGGATTTGATGAGGATGATTTTGGTCTGGGTGTCGACGAGCTCGCCGACGCGCTCAATCAAGCGCGGCAGCTGCTCCCGAATGCGCTCCTGGCGTTGCGGCTTGGTAACGCCATGGGCTTGCGATTCTTCCAAGGCCTCGATCATGTACCAACCGTCAGCCTGAAACCGCCGCAGCCACTGCTCCTTGGTGGCCTCTAGCTCTGATTCGGTCATATCGAGGGTCTCAGGGTAGAGCGCCTTGACGGTATTGGTGAAGAGATGATCCTCGCGGCGGGGGCGATCGGTACGGTAGAAATGCCGGCTGCCCTCGAACTCAGCCGGCGGGGGCGGCGACTCGGCAATTAATAGGTAATGAATTTTGGCGGGGCGGTAGTGCTGTCGTAGCTCATCATATTCGCTCATACTCATAGTTTACCAGGCCAGCAATAATAAGCTTACATCTGGAAATGTAGCGTCAAAGCGAGTATTATAGGGAGCGTTTCGTAGGATCCCCTATGAACAGAGACGAGGAGTGTTCCGATGACAGATAGTCCATGCCGTATCGTTGGTAAGCACGGTATTCGAGGACCAGCCGATGAAGCCATGCCGACGTTGGTCGACTTCTCAGAGAGATTCAACCCCCTGGCCGACGCCGTTCCTATGCACCAAATTAAGGAGGTAGAGCCAGTCAGACAGGTCAAGGCTGCTGGATTCACTACCAGGCAAATCGCCAGTGCTTTGGGTGTGAAGGCCAGCACGGTAGAGCATTGGATCGAGCCAGGCCAAGTGTGGATGCTCCTGGATAAGCCTGGGGTTAAAGCTCTCGACTGGCTCCTCAAGATAGCTCAAGCGCGTCTGCAAGCAGGCTATATGCCCGCTACCACCCGCTCATGGTGGGGTTCCAGCCTCCAAAAGCTGGGATGGAGGCAACCTCGCCAGGTTTTCCATCACAACCCCCAACGGGTGCGCGACAGTATCAACCCGCTGATTACCGCTAAACGGATTCGGTCGGAGCCGCCGGGCGCCAAACGGGCAGGCTGGGAAAACCTCCCTGGAATCTTCGGCACCTAGCCGAGGCCTCACCGCTCCGCCACGCGCCCGCACTACTCCTTCGGGAGTTGGGCGGCGCGTCGGCGGGGTAGATAGTCATTATTGATGCATTGATGCAAGTATGCTAGGATACATTTATAACGTTAGGATAGCTATGCGCACCACCATCACTCTAAGTGACAGTATTTATCGCACCCTTAAACATCGCGCGGCCGAGACCGGAGAGTCCTTTTCGGCTCTCGCCGAGGAGGCAATTAAGAATCAATTACTCGAAGATCTCGAAGATGAAGAGGCAATTTCGGCGCGCACAAACGAGCCAGCCATCTCGTTTAGCAAGTTCGTCAAAAGCCTCAAGTCTGATGGCCTCCTATAATATCGAAATTAAGCGGTCGGCAGCGAAAGAAATCCGGCAACTTCCGGCATCGGTGCGGCGGGCGGTAGTAGTAGTAATTACCGGCTTAGCGCGGGAACCGCGGCCATCGGGATGTAAAAAACTCCGTGGTTACCTTGATACGTACCGGATCCGCAAGGGTGAGTATCGGGTAGTCTATGAAATTACCGACCGTAAACTTCTGGTAATGGTGGTTAAGGTTGGCCACCGTCAACGGGTTTACGATCTGTAGATATCAACCACGTTCCTCAACTTTTTCTCAGTACCATTATGCTACGATAAGCACATGCGATTAAGTGTTATTATTCCCTGCCTCAACGAGGCCGACTACATCACCGACATCTTGGATTGCCTCAGTCGGCAGACCATGCGGGATTTCGAGGTCATCGTTGTTGATTCGCAGTCAATCGATGAGACGGCAGCGATTGCACGAGCCTATCCTGCGCCGTTTCCATTGCGCGTGGTTACCAGCCCGCGCGGCGTAGCCAATGCCCGCAACACCGGCGCTGCTCAGGCCGCAGGGGAGTGGCTCTACTTCCTGGACGCAGACGTCACATTCGGTCCCGATTTGCTCGAGAACTCGCTCGACGAAGTCGATGCTCGCGAGCTCAACATTGCCAGCCCGGCCTTCCTCACTGACAGTCCCGAACATCTCCATAAAGTCGGCAGCTGGGTGTCGCTACGCTATTGCCGCCTGCTTAGCCGCACCCGTTATCCCATGGCCGGCGGTTTTGCCATCCTAGTGAAGCGCTCGCTGCATCGCACCATCGGGGCTTTCGACCCCAAGCTCAAACTCGGTGAGGATCATTATTACGTGTATCAGGCTGTACAGGCGGGGGAAAGTTTTGGCTACCTAGGGTCGACCAGTATTGTGGTGTCGATGCGGCGATTTCAAAACGCCCAGGGAGTTAAAGTTTTTTCGCAGTATGTGTTTACGGAAATGTACCGGCTCAGCCATGGCTTGCGGGTCGAAGAGGAGTTGTTTAGCTACGAGTTCGGCAATCATAAGAAAACCTAGGCCGAGGTTACCCATAGACTTCTATTGAACGGTAACGGAGATTAAATAATTCTTCTTTACACCGCTCTGGTACCAGTAGGGGGTAAAGTCGAAAGATTTGTCGGCAACAAACGAGACCGTCTTGGAGGCGCCGGGCTTAATGCCGCCGGTGTCGATTGTCGGGTCGGTGCTCTTAAATTGCAGGCCCCCATGGTAGACACCATCGGAATCGACCTTGAAAGTCAGATTAACGTGCGTGCCCTTACTGACAGTAATGGCGGTTTGGCTGGCGCTGTTGTCGTTGGTCGTAATTGAGATATCCGCAGTACTGCTGGAGTTGGTCGTTGAGGTCGAAACGCTGGTGTTGGAGGTGGACGACTGGCTTTTGCCCGGCGTAGTGCTTGATTTCGTCGATGAGGTAGGGCTAGTATGGCGCGTTGCCAGCACCACGCCCGATCCGATGATAACCACCGCCACAATACCTAAAACAACTTGATTCGTTCGATTCATCGCCGCCGCCTCGCTTACTTAATAAGGTGAGTTTTGGGTGGTGTTATTATTGCCATAACCTGATCCCGAATTTGATTTATGCATGGCGTAGACATAATAGATGCCAAAGTAAACGATCGCCCCAATTATCACGTACAGCACGATCCATTGCCACAACGGTCGTTTACCATAGCCGCCCGGTTTCTTGCCTTCTTCTCCTGCCATCTAACCTCCTGATATTACCGCCAAGCTTGTGCTGGGCTTCTTACTACCTGTAACGTAGGGAATAGTAAATCGTTACAAGAGGCAGAGGATGACATTCGATTCCCCCGAAGATTTTGAGCACCTCTATTCGCGCTACAGCCAGCCGATCCATCGGTTTTTATACTGGCAGACCCGCAATCCGCAGCTGGCTCAAGATCTGACCAGCACGGTATTTGAGCGGGCCTGGCGCGCCCGCCACAGCTTTGGCGGCGGCTCGGCCCAGGCCTGGCTGTATCGGATCGCCCGCAATGCTCTGATTGACCATTGGCGCAAGAAAAAGGAGCTGTACTTGGAAGACATGCCGGCGGTTACCGCCTCCCTGGAAGCTCATCCGGACGGCTACGACTTCGACAAGGAGCAGGAGTTAGGGGAAATGACGCGGGCGCTCGACCAGCTGCCCGACCACCTCAAAACGGTGGTAGTGCTGAGGTTTATCGAGGAGCTGCCGGCAGCGGCGGTGGCCGATATCCTCCAAACCAGCGAAGGCAATATCCGCATTATGCAATTACGGGCACTGCGCAAGATGCGCCAATGGATAGAAGAACAGAGAGGTCAATGATGAAACAACCTAGCAGCTCCAAACTCAAGCAGGAGCTTCGGGATGCTGGTGCGGCTCCCGGGGACGCGACCAAGCTGTCGCAGTTCGCAACTGGCCTAACCCGCCTCCAAACTGGCACTCCCAAGCTTTCGGATGGGATTCGTTGGCGGCCGCGCCGGCGCGTCTGGTCGGTGCTGCCGGCGGTCGCGCTGGCCGGGGCAGGGGGCTTGCTCGCCGGCCTACTCCTGGTGGCGCTGGCCCAAACCAGCTTTCCTGGCAGTCTGCTGTATCCGGTAAAGCGAGCGTCGGAGGCAGTGGCGCTCCAAACCCAACCCGATTACCGTGGTGTTCTGATGATGCGTCGCGCCCAAGAGGTCCGGGAGCTGGTGAGCCGTAATGGCAGCTCGGACCTGGTCGCCACTACCTTGCATGATTACGCTACCGATGCCATTGCCTACAAGGCCCAAACTGGCCAAAACTACGCCGCGTTCCGCTATTGCCAGGCCAACCTCCAGCAGGCCGAAAGCCAGGCTCGTGGCAAAGAACGGCAGCAAATTGCCGGCACTCTGGCCGCCCTCCCTGCCGACATTAATTAGCCCTTTTTACTACCAATCGTTGACAACAGCAATTCAGGGGGCGTAAGGTTAAACCATAATGGAGTGCGGAAGTCATGCATATTAATTATCTCGCGGTCGTCGTGGCCGCCATCATCAACATGGGTATCGGGGCGCTGTGGTACTCGTCGTTGCTATTTGCGAAGCCATGGGTCAAAGCCACCGGCAAATCCATGGAAGACATGCGCGACGCCGGCACCGGTTACGCGCTGACCGCCGTCGGTTCCCTGGTTATGGCCCTCTTGCTGGCCTACTTTATCACTCAAGTGGATTCCGGCACCTTTTTGGGTGGTGCCAAGATCGGCTTACTGATGTGGGTCGGTTTCGTGGTGCCTACGCACGCCGCCAACTACGTCTTCGAAGGTCGCCCGCTCAACCTCTACGCCATTAACGTCGGCTACTTTCTAGTAAGCTTGATGGCAATGGGCGGACTCATCGCCGCCTGGCACTAAGCCGTCCCGTAAGGAGGTTTGCCGTGCCCACGCCTCCTTGATTATTTTCTTGATCCCTGCGTTAATAGCTGTGTATCTAATCACTACCGTGTTGGATAGTACGGGGGACATATGATCTATCATGGATCCACAATGACGATTGTCGGGGTGGGGGTGCAGGATAGGTTGCCAGGACCAACACCTCAACAGATACAGCTGGACCAACTTCTGGATTTGCTCCATTCTCAGAAATTTCCCGATAGAGGAGTTGCCCTGCTGCTTAGGCATTGCCAACGTGTCGCTGACAAGCTTTCTCAGAATGATCTGCCACATGGACCGCAGGTCATCGTCGGAGCCGAAGCCCGCGAGTTCTTCAGAAGAGCAATGCCAGAGCTTGCTTTGCCGGCTTCCGGAACGGTGCACGCGCTCCTCAACCGTTATTGCGGGCTGCCTCCTGACTGTACGTTGCTATACGAGCACTCAAACGGCTCCGTCCTGAAGATCGTGCGGATTCGCACATCTGCTAGAGAGAAAGGGGAGTGATGCCAGCACAGCAGCGGGAGCTGGAAGTTGGCGGCCATGGTGACAACTGTGACTGCACGCAATGTCCCTGCGAAACCAGTGACGCATGCGACGATCCGCGCTCGGGCTGTCCATGCAACGGCAGCTGTGGCTGCAGTAAGTCACATCATCCTCACGCTCAGCGCGAGCGTGAACTGGTTGCGGCCTGAGGAAACAGATGCAAGTGAGGGGCAATGGCACCGAAGTACTCGGTTCCATTGCCCCAAGCGCACCACGGCAATTATTTCAGCTTAGGCTTTCAGTTTTGATGCAAACTGCTCCCGTAAGTGCTTCAACTTCGAGTTGATCACAACCTGGCAGTACGCCTGGGAGGGGTTGCGCTCGAAATAATTGCGGTGATACTCCTCTGCCGGATAAAATGTTTCCAGCGGCACGAGCTCGGTGACAATAGGGCTGGGCCACAACTTGGCGACGGCCTTGATGGAATCTTCTGCTGCCTTTTTCTGCTCAACGCTCTCATATAAGATCATTGAACGGTATTGAGTGCCGATATCACTACCCTGACGGTTCGGTGTCGTTGGGTCGTGAATGGCCCAAAAGATCTCCAGGATCTCTTTCAGGGTGATAACTTTGGAATCAAAGCTAACTTGCACCACTTCGGCATGCCCGGTAGCACCTCCCGACACCTCCTCGTAGGTGGGATTTGGCTTGGTTCCGCCGGCGTAGCCTGGGACGACCTTGGTAACGCCTCGGATGGTAGTATAGGCGGCTTCCAGGCACCAAAAACAGCCGCCAGCGAGCGTTACGGTTTGGGTCTGGCTAGGGGAACTCACACTCATGCCTAATAGTATACGCCAATGCAGTCTTAATCGAGAGAAGCATCGTTTTTCTGAATACTAATTGTATACAACTTGATAACCAAAAAGCCCCCGGAGGGGCCCTTGGCTCACAAACATTGTGAAAAGCTTAACGCGGTGGGCGTGGTGCCATCGGCTTGGCTTCGTTGACTACGATGCGGCGACCGTCGATCTCGGTGTTGTTCAACGCCTTGATCGCGGCTTCCGCTTCGGCGTCGCTCGTGTATTCGACAAAGCCGAAGCCTTTCGAGCGGCCGGTTTCACGGTCGGTGATTACGCGGGCTGACTCTACGGTCCCGTGGGGAGCAAAGAGCTCGCGCAAGTCGTCGTCACCCATGCGATAGGGTAGACCGCCGACAAATAGTTTCTGTGCCATGAATGTCCTCTTATTTCTTACTGCAGAACGACCTTGTTATTCCTTAGGCCGTTACTTAAGAAGACACGGCTTGCGAATTAAAACCTGCAGCTACATCCTACTCTGAAGTTGCTCGAACGTAAAGTGCCTATTAACCATAAGTTGAATCACCGGCGGCGGCGGGCTATAATGAAAAGTAATGGAGGAGAGCAAACTACGCACCCATCGTCGCCCCTCGGTAGGCTCCGGTCGCCCGGTGCGTCGTGGCGCGTCCGCGGCCGGCAGTAGCCACGTGATTGATTTGCGCACTGCCAAGCCGGCAGCGCCTTCAGGTAACCCGTCAGCCAGTAAGCCGGCTCGCAAACCCAAAGCGGCTCGCCGTCCGCTGGCAGCTCCCAACCAGTCGGCGGTGCCGGTTGCGGCTGCTCCTGAAGCTCTCGAACCCGAGACACTGGCGAAGACCAAGTCTTCAGCCGCACCCCTCGCCTCGGTGGCGCCGATTTCTCCGTCGGCATCAACCCCTATGTCTGAACCGACCTTGCCGCCGCGCCGCTTTTGGCCGGCTTTCTGGCGCTTTCTGCTCTTATTGGTAATTTTGGCCCTGCTGGTTGTCGGCGGCGTCTATCTGTACATCAACTACTATCGGGGCTAGGCTGTGCAATCGGCCGTCCCGCACCGCCTGTTCGACCGGCTAACTCTCGGCTTGGTTCTCGTAGTGCTGGCCGTCCCACTGACTATGCTGGAAGTCGCGCATCCCTCGCTGCAAACTCTCCGAACCGACACCCAGAACGCAGCCAATTATCTGTCCCGGATCGCTCCGCAGCATCCGGTCGCTACCAAGCCGAAACCGAAGCCCTCTCCTGCCGCTACTGCCAAGCCCGCTCCGGCACCTGCTGTCGCCACGCCGGCTCCAGCCGCCAAGACCGCGACCACTTCTAGTTTTGTCCACCTTCGTGCTACTAAGTCGACCTCCAGTGCCATTATTACCGACCTGAATGCCGGCACTGTCGTCCAGCTCAGGGATGATGCCGATGCTACCTGGCAAGGCGTTACCTATCAGGGTAAAAGTGGCTATATTTATCGCGCCTATCTCCAGTATCAGCCCGCTGCTGCCCAGCCTTAACCGAGCCTGACACGATCAGCCAAAACTAACATAACTAACATCAGCTAGTTTGGAACAAGCGCTAATGAACCGATCGCCACGCCTGGTGCATACTGGCGGCATAAGGTGAAGGGGTGCAAAACAATGAGTCAATCCAGGGGACGGCGTATTAAGGCCTTACGGGCCAATCCGTATGAAGATCCGAATCTCTTCTATATGAGCCTGGAAGAGGCCAAGGATATTATCGCCAGCAAATACGAGTTCTTAGCTGAGCGTAAAGAACGCCATACACCCAAACGGGTACGCTCACAGCAAAGTTAGTTTGCGGGCGGAAGGGTGAAGTAAACGGAGCCATACGGCTCCGTTTGGCGTTGAAGTGGTGGAATTGATTGCCCTTATGAAATTTTTATGTCATGATATGCCTGTCTCGGTTCCGGCCAGCGTACTGGCATCCAAGAAGTAAAAAGGAGGAAGTATGCCGCTCGCCGTTAAGATCGCATTTTGTATCTGGATCACGGGCAATGCCATGATGCTCAACCGGCGCGGAGAGGCGATAGTCTGGGGCGGCCTCCATGGCGTCGCTGTGCTCATTCGCTGGCTCATCCGTCTGCCAACAGCCGTGGTGCTCGTACTGATCTTCATAACCGCCTGTATTGTATCAGTGCCTCATGCCTGGCGAGGCTGGCGCGAAGATCGGAAGCGCAAAGCCAAGAAACCAGCCATTACTCCGTATCTTGCATAGCCTCATTGCGCTCGCTGCACGCCCAATCCGCGCCAGGCCCGGGGCTCACGCCCCGAGCCTGCAAATTGCCCTTGCTCTCATAAATAAGCGAAGCATTTTAAGCTATACTGTTATATATGGATACGGGTGAGCAGTCGGGCTTTACGCTGATCGAGTTTATTATTGCCGCAACCTTGCTGGCGACGATTGTCGTTGCCGTTGCTACAACCCTCGACAGCATCAAAGCCATTAATTTTTCAGCCAATAACCTGACCATCGCCACCGAAGCCGCCCAGCAGCAGCTGGAATTGTACCGCAACACACCGTACAACCAGATTACGATTGGTACCCAGAATATCTCCAGTAGCCTCAATGCCTACCCCTCCCTCAAAAGCCCGCGTTCGGCCACGGCCGTCGTAACCCAAGTTAATGCCGCCGGCATCAAGCAAATTGACATCGCCATAAGCTATACCGGATCGGGAGGCACCAAGCGGGTGCAAGTTTCCACCCAGGTTGCAAACAAGGGGCTAAACCCATGAAGTGGCTCAACCAGGAAGGGGGATTTACCCTCCTTGAACTCCTCATTGCGATCATATTGTCGACCATTATCGTCCTCATAGTCACCGATTTCATGAGCACCAACCTCATCAATATCAATACGGACTTTACTAAGACCGAAATTCAAAATAATACCAAGTTGGCCGTGGATACCGTGTCCCGCACTATCCGCCAGGCCCGCTCGGTTGAATCCAATAATCTCCTGCCCGACCAAAACAGTCCGGGCGCTCCGGCAAACCTGTATAGCTGGACGGGAGTTGCCGGCAGCAGCGCCACGCTCATCCTGGCACTACCCTCCAAAGACGCCTCCGGCAATTTGATTTATGTTGATGGACTCCATACCCAGCTCTACACCGATGACATCGTGTACTACTTAGACCCAACCAGCCATCGCCTGTACCGCCGCATTATTGCTAACCAATCGGCGCCGGCAAATGCCGCCGTCACCACCTGCCCGCCGAGCAAGGCGACCGCCCAATGTCCCTCGGATGCCGACGTGGTCGATGATGTCGCCAATCTCACTACCGGTTATCTCGATGCCAATAACGCCCCCGTCACGTCGCCCTCGGGGACCGAGGCGGTCCAGTTTACCCTTACCGAAACCAAAACGGTATCGAAACGCACCCTGCAAAGCAGTTATACGACAGTAACGGCGATGCGTAACCGATGAAGCGCTTTCTCTCTTCTGAAGGCTCGGGCGGATACATCATGATCATCGTCATTATGAGTATGGTGACCTTTATGATTATTACGGCAGCAATTGCCGCTTCGGGCACATCGAATTTTAGTGCTGCCCGGCGCAGCCTCGCCGGGTTAAACGCGCTGGCAACCGCAGAGGCCGGCGCCGATAACCTGGTGTTTACCCTCAACCAAAACAGCAGTTACACCGGGACCAACACCAGTTGTCCCATTACTTCTGCCGGTTCGCATCCAGTCACTCTGTACAGCGATAGCGTCAAAGGCAAGGCTACCTATGAAACTTGCGTCACCAACGGCTCTATTGCTAATGAAAAGATTGTCTATGCCACCGGCAAAGTCTATTTGCCCCAAAACGCTTCCAGTCCGTTGGCGGTGCGCCGGATCAAGTTGGTCATCGAAGGCTCTAGCTCCGGCGCCTACGCCGTCCAGACGGGCCCTGGCGGATTAATCATGAGCAATAGCGCCACTATCAGTAATGGCGGTGTGGCGGTGGGTGGCGGCGTTACCATGAGCAATACGGCCCAAATCGGATCCCCGAGTATACCCGTGGGCGTCGCCGTCGCCGATTACTTGTGTCCGAGTCCGCCAAACTCCTCCTATCCCGTACTGTGTCCCGCCAACTCCAATCCGATTTCCATTTCCAATCAAGCCCACATTTACGGTGCGGTTCAGGCGAATAATCAAACCAGCACTGCCGGCATGTCTAACCCGGGGTTAACCTCCTCGAGCGGCGTGGCTGCCGTAACGCTGCCGGATTACGACCGCGCTTCCCAAATCAGTGCGGTAACCAGCACAATGAGTGCTGCTAGCGCCAGTTGTAGCGGCAACCAAAATATTACCTGGCCCGCGAACGTTCATATCACCGGGGGAGATGTATCGCTTAACAATGGCTGTACCGTCACCGCCGCGGGTAATGTTTGGATTGACGGCGGCCTCTCACTTTCACAACAATCGGTCCTCAAAACCGCGAGCAGTGTGACCCAAACCGCCAATGTGATGGTCGATGGAGCCACGGGGGTCTCGCTGGGCAATCAGACTAGCATCGCCACGAATGCTACCAATATTGGCTTCCAGGTGATTACCTTTTGGAGCACAGCCGCATGTTCGCCCAACTGCTCCAATGTTACCGGTACTGACCTATACAACTCCCAAACCAAGCAGACGATTGATGTTAATAACCAAGGGTTGTCGGCAGGTTCCACCTTTTACGCGCGCTGGACGGAGCTCACCCTCGGCCAGTCCGGCTCGATCGGCAGCATCCTCGGCCAAACTATAAAGCTCAATAATACCGGCAACATCTCCTTTACGAGCAGTACGGGTTCCCCAACATTCACGTGGGATGTAAGATATTATCAGGAGATCTAAAAGATATGCCCGAAGTTGAACAGCCAGGATTAGACAGCTCGCAAGAGCACCAGCCGACTCCATTAACATCAGGCGAGGTTGAGAAGCTGCGCAGCGGCGATACGACCATTGAGCCCACCTACGCCGAGAAGCGCCAACGCTTTATCGAGCAGGCTTCTGCTCACATCCGTCATGAGGCTGCTCACGCCGAAACTGCCGCCAAAGTCCTACAAGGACAGCCCCATAACCAGGGCGACGCAATCGATTTAGGTATCGAGGATGAACTCAAAAAGGCTTCCAAGTTTCAAGAGGAAGCGGTTCAGATCGAGCAGGAAGCCGCCGACCAATTCGACGCCGAAAACCCCACCTAATTACCGGCCGGTAGCCATCCCGCCTACGCTTTATATCCTTATGCTTCTTTGGTATAGTCTGCTACCAGGAGCGGCACCAGCCGCTTTTGTAATTGTTCCTCGACATTTTAAGGAGGGCGCATGCCTGATGGTGCTGCGCAAGTTCAGATAGTGATGGGCAGCAAGAGCGACGCAAGAATCGTAATGGAGTCCGGAATTACCGATGTCTTTAACGCCGCTCTTGTGACCTACGAATTCGGCATCTGCTCAGCTCACCGCAATGCGGATCAGTTGGCAGAGTTCACAGGCGAAATCTGTAAGAGCGGAGCCGAGGTTTTCATCGGCGTTGCGGGTATGGCTGCAGCCCTTCCGGGAGCACTTGCCGCCAATACCCGTATGTCGAAGCCGATCATTGCGGTACCGCTGGATCAGTACGGAATCGATTCATGTCTCCGCATGCCTCCCGGTGTCCCTGTCTTGACGGCAGGCGTAGGGAAGCCAGGGCTCAAGAACGCTGCTATCGCAGCGTGTCAAATCTTGGCAGTTGCCAATAATGAGATTGGACTGCATCTGACAGCCCACCTCTCCGATACCGCCAAGTTTGCAGAATTCAACGTCAACCTGGAGGAGATCGCTTCATGACTGATGTATCGCCCCTACCCGAGCCTCTTTACCGAGGCAAGGTTCGTGACACCTACGCCATACCCGGCGACGACAGCGAGTTGCTGATGGTGGCGTCCGATCGCATCAGCGTTTACGACGTCATTCTGGGCGAGGGGGTGCCAGGGAAGGGAGTGGTCTTGAACCACATGACCCGGCACTGGTTTACCGAGACGCCGGTTGGTGAGGTCGCTCCCAATCACTTCATCAGCAGCAATCCGGAAGACTTTCCCTCGGCGTACCGCAACAATCCCGATCTCGCTGGGCGCGCAATGTTGGTTTATCGGGCGAAGATGCTGCCGATCGAGTTCATCGTTCGGGGTTACATCACCGGTTCGGCCTGGGCGTCGTACCAGAAGGACGGCACCGTAAATGGCGTCGCTTTGCCCAGTGGGCTGCAGGAGATGGATAAATTCCCGGAGCCGATGTTTACGCCTTCAACCAAGGCCGAGCAAGGCTTCAAGGATGAGAACATCTCAATTCAGCGGATGGCGGAGATCCTCGGTAGGCCAACGTTGGCTGCCGAGGCGATGCGCATCAGCCTCGAGGCCTACGAACGCGGGGCAGAATATGCGCTCGAGCGGGGGATCGTCCTTGTGGACACCAAGTTCGAGCTGGGGTACGTGAACGGCAAGCTGGCCATCTGCGACGAGATCCTGACACCCGATTCGTCTCGCTACGTCGCGGTCGAGACCCTGGAGGTCGGCAAGCCCCCGAAATCAATGGACAAGGAGTTCGTACGTACCTGGGCTCGCGGAACCGGGTGGGATAAGCAGCCGCCTCCACCCCCAGTGCCGGATGAGGTGATCGAGCAGGCGCGCGCAATTTACGGCGACATCGCCGAGCGTCTGACGGGAACTAACCCCATCGCCTCCATGGGTGGAGGCATCACCGACTAGTTTGGGGCTCGGCTTCGGAGAAATCTGGAGCCGAGCCCCTTAACTCAATTGCTATAATTACCTATATGAAAACCCACACCCTCGTATTTCGCCAGATCGACCGGGCTAACTTTACCGCTATCAAAGACGGTTTAAAAACGGTCGAGACCCGCGCTGCGACGGTGCGGCATCGTGACATAAAGGCTGGTGACACCTTGGTCATTAAGTGTGGCAAAGACAGCACGATCAAAACTGTCCAAGATGTGCGTCACTTTGCGAGCATCGACGACCTACTCCGGGCTATCCCCATCCAGAACGTCATGCCGTTCGCCACGACAAAGGCCGGCGTCGAACGCGAGTACTATAGCTGCCCGGGCTATAAAGAAAAAATTGAACAACACGGTATTATCGCCCTCACACTTAACTAAGCCCAAAGACGAGTCTGCTAAAATGATTATTAAGTAAGCAACAGATTGGGGTGCATGATGAAATTACGTTTACTACGCAAAGAACCTATGGACGGAGGAATCGTCAGTTTCGTCTGGGAATCGCCCGCCGAATTTTCCTGGCAACCCGGGCAGTATGCCAAATATACTTTGCTGCATGAGAATCCCGACGACCGCGGTACCGAGCGATGGTTTACCATTGCCGCACCGCCGTTTGAAGGTAAGCCGCGTATCACCACCCGCATAGCCGCAGAAAAGGGCAGCAGTTTCAAAAAAGCTCTGCTGGCGCTGGAGCCGGGTGACACCATTGAAGCTGATGCGCCGGAAGGCGATTTCGTGCTGAACGATCTCGGGGCCGAATATGTATTTCTGGCCGGCGGGATTGGTTTCACGCCATTTCACGCCATTTTGACTCAGCTTGATCGCGATGGGAGGGTGCCCAAAATTACTATTCTTTACGGTGCCCGAGATGACCATCCGACCTATCGTGAGGAATTGGATAAGCTGGCGGCGAAGCATCCCGATCTCAAAGTGCACTACATCGTGGAGCCGCAGCGTATCAATGCCGCAATCATTAAGAAATACGTTAGCGATCTCAAAGCGCCGTATTTCTACGTTTCCGGCCCCGAGCCCATGGTCGATGCCTTCGACGACATTCTCCAGGGCATGGGAGTACCCGAAGATCATATTAAGAACGATCACTTCCCAAATTACACCTGGTAATCAATAATTCCTGGAGCGGGTAAGGGGAATCGAACCCCTCTCTCGACCTTGGGAAGGTCGCATACTACCGATGTACTATACCCGCAAGCTGTATTAGCGTGCTAATTAGCACGCTAATACTCAAAACTAAATGGAGCCGATGGGCGGATTTGAACCGCCGACCTTTGCTTTACGAAAGCACTGCTCTGGCCAACTGAGCTACATCGGCGCGTCCGCACGCGTCGCCAGTACCATATCATTCAACCAAAATTTGCGGCGAAACACCAGGTCACAAGCCGATAAAATGCTATAATCGAGCCATGAATCTTGATGCCCTTACTCAGGCTGCACGGCGCCTGCATCCTTCGGCTGTGCGTCAGCACCCGCTGCTGCACGACAGCATTTCGGTGGCAGCGCTGGGCCTGAGCGTCGTACTGAACTTTGTGACGTTGGGTCTCTTGCTGGCCAAGGTACATCAGGTAGACTACCCGGTGCCGGTGCACTACCTCAGCTTGGTTGGTTTCGATCAAGTGGGGTCGTGGATCCAAACCTATCGGTTGGCGGCCTTTGGTTTCGCCCTTACCCTGGTGAATGGCTTGTTGGCGGCCAAAAGCTTTCAACGCAACCGGTTGGTCAGCTTCTTCCTGCTTTTGGGCGCTGCGGCTGCCAGCCTCCTCATCCTCGTTATTAGCTTAGCCTTTGCCGCCATCGCATGAGCGAAACCCTCACCAAAACTCGCTATCAACCGGTGATCGACCAGCACTGGTTTATCCGCGCGCTGGAGATTTTCCCCGGGCTGGTGTCCTGGACCTTCATTCTGGGTCCGATCATCCTCAGCTTATTTGTGCCATTGATAGTAGCTTATTTCATTATTGCGTTTGATCTGTACTGGCTAATTAAGGCCATGCGCATGAGTGTTTTTCTGGTTCGCGGCTACCGTCGCCTGCGCTACACCCAGTCCCTGGATTGGCCGCTACGACTGGAGTGGCTGAAGGATCCGGCGCCCTTCATTACCGTTACCGACCGCCGCCTGCGCGACTTCACCCGTAGCAACCCGGGGTCGGTGCGTGCCTGGCAGTTCAGCCGCGCCGGCTGGAAGCTGCATCGCCGCTACCGCGCTATTACCGCCGAGTTGACGCTGCTTACCGACATCCAGCGCCGGCACGCCGCCATTCTTAACCCCGATGAAATTATCCACCTGGCCATCGTCAGCCTATATACCGAGGGGCGCGAGATTATTGAGCCCACCATCGTGTCGCTGCTCGATTCCAAGTATCCGACTAAACAAATCATGCTGATCATCGCCTATGAAGAACGGGGAGGGGAGGCGGCCGAAACTACCGCCACGGCGTTGGTAGAGGAGTACGGGGCCAAGTTTGCCTACGCTGAGGCCATCAAGCATCCCGATAAGATCCCCGGCGAAGTTCTGGGCAAAGGTGGTAATATCACCTATGCCGGCCGCCGCATCGCCGCCCACATCGAGGAGGAGGGGATTGCTGCCGAACGGGTTGTCGTTACCACGTTCGACGCCGACAACCGCCCCGACCCCCAATATTTCGCTTACCTCAGTTATACCTACGCCATCAACCCCAACCGCATTCGCAAGTCTTATCAGCCGGTGCCAATGTACTTTAACAACATTTGGGATGTGCCGGCGCCGATGCGCGTGATCGCTACCGGTAATTCCTTCTGGATGGTAATGGAAATGATGCGCCCCCACCGCTTGCGCAACTTCTCTTCCCATGCCCAACCCCTGCGTGCCCTCATCGAGACTGATTTTTGGAGCGTGACGACCCCAGTGGAGGATGGCCACCAGTTTTGGCGCAGTTACTTCGCCTTCGATGGCGATTATGAGGTACTGCCGTTGTATATGCCGATTTACCAGGACGCGGTGCTGGCTTCGACCTATCGCAGGACCTTCATTAACCAGTACAAGCAGCTGCGGCGCTGGGCCTACGGTGTTTCCGATTTTCAATTTGTGATCCGTAACGACATTCGCAATAAGAATATCCCCATCACTAGTAAGATCGTGCACACCTGGCGGCTATTTGAAGGGCATGTTAGCTGGGCGACCACCACTTTAATTATCACCTTCGTGGCGTGGCTGCCATTATTTCTTAATGAACGTTTCAGCCATTACGAGCTGGCCCAGCAGCTGCCAATCATCGCTAGCTACATTCAGCGCATCGCCATCGTCGGTCTGCTGATTACCGTCTCCATCAGCATCATTTCTCTGCCGCCCCGCCCCGAGCGCTACACCCGCCGTCGTACCCTGGCGATGGTGGCGCAATGGATCATGCTCCCGGTCACCGGCATCCTCTTCAACGCTATTACCGCCATCGATGCCCAAACCCGTTTAATGCTGGGTCGCTACCTCGCCTTCCAGGTCACCGAAAAGAGCCGCAAGCGATGATGTACCTAGCCGCCTTCGGGCTCAGCTTCCTGATTTCCCTCGGCCTCACCCCGTTGGTACGCCGGCTGGCCCTGCGCTATCAAATCGTCGACATTCCGACTAGTTTACGCAAAATCCACCAAGCCCCGATGCCTTATCTGGGCGGCTTGGCCATCTTTGCCAGCTTCATCGTCGTTACTCTGATCTTTTTGCCCGTAAGCCGGCAGCTCATAGCCTTGCTGCTTGGAGGCGCCTTACTGGCTGTAATCGGCGCCATCGACGATGTCCGCGGCCTCGGTGCTTGGACGCGCTTGGGTTGGCAGCTGGTCGCGGCCCTTATCGTTCTGACCGGCGGCATCGGCATCGTGAGCATCACCAATCCACTCGGTGGTACCTTCAACCTAGAGGCCGGTCGCACGCTCATTCATCTGGGTAGCCTGCAGTTTCACATTACCCCGATTGCCAACCTCTTTAGTATTATTTGGCTGGTTGGTATGGTGAATACCATTAACTTTCTCGATGGCCTCGACGGCTTGGCCTCCGGCGTCTCCGCCATCGCCGCCCTCACCCTGTTCGCCCTGGCGATTAGCCCCGGCGTTAACCAACCCCTGGTTGCCCTTCTAGCTATCATCCTGGCCGGGTCGGCGCTGGGCTTCCTGCCCTTTAATTTCTTTCCGGCCAAGATCTTCATGGGGGATAGCGGCGCCTATTTCCTCGGCCTTACTCTGGCGCTCCTAGCGATTTACTCCGGCGGTAAGCTGGCGACCATAGGGTTGGTCCTTGGCTTTACCATTATTGATGCCATGTGGGCGACCGTCCGCCGCCTGCGCCGCGGCCAGCATCCTTTTAGCTCCGACCGCGAGCATCTCCACCATCTGTTACTACAAGCCGGCTTGTCCCAGCGCGGAGCCGTTCTCTCGCTCTACCTTTTAGCCGTCATTCTAGCCTTGGTGGCCCTCGATACTCACAGCTTCGCTAAGCTCATCGCTCTCATCATTTTGTTTGGGGTGATGGTGGTGCTCATCGCGAGTTTAGTGCTCCTGGGTCGCCGCAAAGCCGCTCGCGGGTAGCGTGCCTCGCGTTTGCGCGGCGTATTGGCCGTCAGGTATAATAGGGATGTAAGTTAGGGGATACTTCTACCATGAGTCGTAAGCATTTGCAGGATCTAATCAAAAATTTGCAAGAGTTCTATAAGTGCCCCTCGTGTGATACCAGTTACTATCTTGACGATATTCGTTATCTGGGCGAGCTCAACGAGTACTGCTTCGTCCAGCTCAATTGCCACGACTGCTCCCTGCCGGTACTGACCGCTCTCAGTGTTAGCGGCAAGGCCCCCAAGCGCGCCAAGACCGATCTCCGCCAGGCCGAAGAGGTCAAGTTTGCTTCCATGGGCGAGATTTCCGCCGACGAGATCGCCGACTTTCATCGCTATATCTCCCGCAAGCGCGGCGGCTTCTCTCATAAGCGGTAGACCTGCTTGCGACTATCTTCTAGATCTAACCAGCCCGAGTATGTGCACGAGCGCATGCAACCTGCGCTAGCAAGGGGCTACTAAGCGAGAGTGCATGCTCGGGCTGGCTTCTCGGCTAGACGAAACCGCCGCCATCTGGTATCATCCTATTTCAGGAGTTGTAATCTATGTCCGAAAAGTCCGATAAAATCGTTCTAGACCTGACCAGCCGTACCATCACGGGTAAGGCTAATCGTCAATTGCGCGCTGCTGGCCAGACGCCGGCAGTGGTGTACGGCCACGGCGACGAGGCCGAGGTGGTGGCTGTCGATAGCCATGCGCTCGATAAGGCCTACGCCAGCGCCGGTGGTAACAAGATTATCGGGCTTAAGATCGACGATGCCCGCCAGAAGAACGCCCTTATTCACGAAGTTCAGTCCGATGTCCGCACCGGCATTCTGGTTCACGCTGATTTCTATCTGGTACGCATGGACGAAAAGATTAAAACCGAAGTGCCCCTACACTTTACCGGCGAGTCCACCGCCGTCTACCAACAGGAGGGGACGCTGCTGCGAGCCCTGGAAACCGTGGAAATTGAGGCTTTGCCGGCTGACCTACCCGAAAACTTTGAGGTCGACATCTCCGTTCTCGATGACTTTGATAAGTCCATTACCGTAGCCGATCTCAAGGTGCCACCTGGTGTCGAGGTGTTGACCCCGGCCGAGGAGCTGGTAGTGCGCGTAGAGCCACCTCGTAGCGAGGAAGAGCTGGAAGAGCTGGATGCGCCGATCGACGAGGCCGCTGAGCTGCCTGAGGGCGTTCAGGAAGAGCAAGAGGTGGTTACCGAAGACCAAGAGACCCGCAAGGAGCCGGAAAACAAGGCCGACGGCGCCGCTCACTCCGACTAACCTCCTTGCTCTCGGTGGTGGGTAATTTCAGGCGATTGCTACCCACCAGATTGAGGCTGGACCTCTCCGCCTCGCCCCGTTCTCATACTTTGCTTTAATACTTCTTTAATTCTTTGCGCAGTTGAGCCTCGTTCTCGAGGTCGGTCTGATTGGACAGGTAGCGCACAAAGGCCGCGGTATTAAAGTGCTTCAGGGTTTGCAGCACAATTCCCGCAATTTCCTCCGAGGAAATGATGGTTTTCTTGGTGTCGAGTAGCTTGGCCTCGACGGTGTCGGTGACGGCGTCGACAGCATTTTGCTTGGCCCGAATATCCAGAAACGCTCCAAAAATGCCGGCAAACAGCTTCGCCCGGGAGTAGCGCTCCTTATTTCCGGTCTTTTTGATCACCTTTACGAAGCCAAGATCCGGCGATTCATAGGTGGTAAACGATTCGTGACACACCAGGCAGCGCCGCCGCCGCCAAATCTGGGTGCCAAATTTGGTCGGGCGGGAGTTAAAAACATCGGTGGTGTCAGCGCGACAATAGGGGCACTTCATAAGAAGGGCTGCCAAAATAAAAAGCCCCTCACGGCCGATATCCGAGGGGGCACGTATCTGTTCAGGGGGTTTGTTAGGCCCGGAACATTCCTTACCACCAACAAATTGTATGACGCCAAACCGCTCATGTAAACCCTTTTCTGCATTCTATGACAACATATAGCTATATGACTAATTAAACCACAGGTGGATAAGTCCTGCAAAGCGGGGAAAAGTCGACCCCCTCGGTGCAGCCAACAGATGGGCGAGCACCAATATAGCCATATGTGCGGCTATGATTTGGCAAAATTGCCGCCAAACTATAAGCATGAGGGTTTTATATGGAGCTGAGGCTGATTCCGCCATGTCGCACATTGCTTGCGCATTGGAGCAGGCGCGAGCCGCTACCTGCCGCCGCGCCAAGTGCGGTTCGGTAATCGTCAGCAGTGATCTAGTGATTGGCGCGGGTATGAATGGCCCGCCGGGGCAGTTGGCTTCCCAGCAGCGGTGTTTGCGCCGTCATGAGCTGGCTCCCGGTTTTAAGTCGGATACCACCTGTTGCATCCATGCTGAACAGCGCGCCATTATGGAGGCCTTGCGTCATCATCCGGGAAGGGTAGTGGGTGCTCGACTATATTTCGTCCGACTAAATGCCGCCGGACAGCTGGGCGTAGCCGGCCGGCCCTACTGCACCCACTGCAGTAAGCTGGCGCTGGACGCTGGCCTAGCCGAGTTCGTACTCTGGCAAAGTCAGGGCATTACGGTCTATGACGCCATCGAGTACAACGATCTTTCGTTTCAATGGGCGCCCGATCGTTAGGGCTGGTCAGGCTGATGCCTTCAGCTCCACTGCCACCTGTCCGGCATTGCCAAACCCAACCCGGTCGGTAACCCGTGTGCTTAGGAGCTGATTGGCCGGTGCGATGGTGTGGCGGCCAAAACGAGCCTCAATTTCATCGATAGCCCGGCTAAGTTGCTCGGGGTGGGTCGGAGGATCAAATAGCGGCATCGTCAGGGCGCTTTGGGGCAGGAGGTCGAAGCCGCTTACGGAAATCAGCCGTACTGGCTTCTGCGGCGTCCAAGCTGCTAATACCGTGGCAGTATGGGTAAAGAAGGTTCGTGAGTCCCAGAAGGGCGCGTGGGTGCGCAGGGTGCGGCTCCAGTAGCTGCGGTCGGTGAAACGCAATGCCACGTGGATGCTTTGGGCGGCCAGTGCAGCGGCGCGCAAGCGCACGGCGGCCTTGTAGCATAGCTGGCTGGCCACCCCGAGAACTTCACTACGGGTGGTGGCCGGGTCCGGCACCACCGTGGTCTGGTGGCCGATAATCCGTCGGGTGGTGGGGCGGTTGTCGACCTCATAGCCGCGCAGGCGTAGATACCAGCGTTCGCCGTTGACCCCAAAGTAGCGCTTCAGGAGAGCATAGGGAGCTTGATAGAAGGCCACGGGGGTTTTGATGCCGATAGCCTCCAGTCGCCGTGCCATTCTCCAAGAGATACCGTACAGGTCGGTTAAAGAGAGTAGAGCGTAATAGGCTTCCAGGTCCTCGGTCCGGATTTCGACCAAGCCGTTGGGTTTGAACAGCTTAGTGCCCATTTTGGCCAGAAACAAGTTACTAGCAATGCCGATGGAGCAGTTAAGTTGACTGCCGACCTCACGGATACGCTTCTTGATTTGCAATGCCATCTGTTGGGCATTCTCTTGCAAGTCGTACGGCAGCTCCAGGAAGGCCTCATCAATACTCTTGACGTTAACCCGGCAGCGGGTGGTCTCTAAGGCCTCCACGATGCGTCGATGATAGAGACGGTAGACGCTGGGGTCATCGCTGATCAAGTGGATGTGTGGGCATAAGCGGCGGGCATCGCGCACTGACGTGCCGGTCTTAACGCCATAGCGCTTGGCTTCCACCGATGCCGCAATCACACAGGTAGCGTCATTAATGAAGGGGCAAACTCCTACGGGTTGGCCGCGCAGTTTCGGCTTGATTTCTTGTTCGACCGAAGCAAAGAAGGAATTCATATCGACATAGAGTGCTCGCCCTGTCCGAGGCTGGTGGGGGAGAGCGTCGGTAATTTCTCGTCCCATCGATTGGGTGTTGTTTGCCAGACTACCGCCGGGCGGCGACCAGCTCATTGCTGGCTTTAATCTGGATTGCGCTACGATGCTCGGCTTGGCGCTGCTTGAGGTACTTTATCAACCCCCAGCTTTGCTTAATGATGCCGGTACAACTCTCCTGGAGCTGCTCGGTGGCACCATAACCACGGGTGGCGTGCTCGGCCAGCAGGGTCTTGAGGGTTTCGGCCTCCACCCGGGTCAAGTGGAGCGCCTCCAGCTTAATTCCGTAGCTGTAGCGCCGATGGCATTCGGTCAGGTAATGGGAAACCGCTGCGCTGCTCCGCCGTAAATCATTCCCCAGCCCATAGAACTCCGTGGTCGGTAGCTTCTTCACGAGCTCATAAACAGCGTCTTCCAAGCTGCGACTGGCTTGATAAATGCGCAAGCTCTCGATTGATTTGGTAGTTGTAGACATCTTGATGTCCTCCCCTCACTTAGAAGCATCCCCTGTATCTAAGGTACCGAACAAAAACCGAAAAGTCAAGACAAAAAATCAGGCCCGGGAGGGCCCTTTTCTTATTACTGGTTACTGGCGAGGCGAAGGAGGCACATTGCCCTTGATTGGTCGTCGCAGATCATCGCTGAGCTTGGCTACCTGGCGTTCACTTAAGCTGCTGTCGCGCTCGTAGGAGGCCTCTTTCTTCGTCTGTTCCAGTGCCTGTCCCTGGTGGCGGTTGCGTCCGATTTCCTCGTAGAACAACGGATAATCCTCCAGGTCGTCTGGTTGCTTGCCCATACTCCTCCTTAATATACTGCCGGTCTCTGCCTGGGGATTGCGCGGCGGCGGTTCGAATACTTAATCTAAGATACCGATCGGCTCGTCCCGAGTCAAACACTTGAATGGCCAAAAATACCCCCAAAAATACCAGTGTTTTTAGAAGATTGCTCTAGGTATCTAGAGATAAGTTTGAAGCCTCGTGTAATCAAAATTTAATCTGGGTGCGCTACAAAGGAAGAGGCGAAGGAGGGTCGATGAAAACGCTGGGATTTTGGGTACTAGGTGGAGTGATAATGGGTGGCTTGCTGCTATGGTGCCGGCCGGCACAAGCTGCCGGCGGCTGGCAGTTGGTCGGGTGGAGTGGTACTCGAATCGGAGCCGTGGTCGTTAGTCCGCTGCGAGTTCAGGAGGTGGCTGCGGTAGCTGATGGAACTCTGGAGTTGTCGCATGATGGCGGCATAGTCTGGTTGCCCTGCGGCATACCAGCCCGGGTTGACGTAGTGGCGTATGATCCAGTTCAGCCCGGCTGGTTGTATGTCGGCAGCGATACCGGCCTCTATGTGAGCCACGACAACGGGTTGAGTTGGCAGCGGTTTGAATCCGTCCAGACCGTACACAAGATTACGGTGGCTTTAGTCGTGGACAACCAGTACGTTTTCGCCAGCATGTATGATGGTGCCGGCACGCCGGTGCGAGTATTCCGGCTAGGCCGTGACGGCATCGCTACCGATACCAGTTTTCCAGATGGTAACGCCGATTGTTTTGCGGTCGATGTGGCCCGCCATCGTTTATATGTTGGAGCGGCTGGTGGGGTCTATAGTAGTGATGACGAGGGGCAAACCTGGCAGGGTGGTGGACACGGAGCGGGTACGTTTACCAACCGCCTCGCCCTCAAGCCAGGTTTCATCTGGCAGCTTTCCGCCGATGGTCTCTACCGCTCCCATGACGACGGCCAAAGCTGGGATCGGCTGGCCGGCCCGGGCGACCTCAACGGTACCTACTACGGTAGCAGCGTGCATTTGAGTGGCTTGGCCGTCAGTGGTGATGCGGCTTACTACGGCGCTTATACCATTGGCTTTCCCTATCAGTTTTTGGCCGTTTACTCCGGAGGTAGCGCTCGTAGCGTTTTTGATGGTCGTGTAAGCGACGTGGCCGCGATTGGCGGCCGCATTTGGGTTGCTACCGATAACGGCCTGTGGGTCAACAACAATCTGGTTGGAACCGAGGCTACCGTACGCCGGCCGGTTATCATTATTCCCGGTATCCTGGGTTCCTTGCCGACGAGCGAGGGTCTCAAAACCTATGCCAGCGCCATCATTAAGGAGGGATACTGGAGTCATAGCTACAAGACGCCGCTGGAGCTTGATCCTATCGACCACACCTATAACGGCTTGATTGACTATTTGCTCGCCCGAGGGTATCAGGGTGACAAAACCCTGTTCGTCTTTCCCTATAATTGGATGCAAGACACTAGCGCGACCGCCCAGCAGTTGGCTCAAAAGCTCGCGGATGTCCGCCAGGCCTGCGGCTGTACCCAGATTGATTTAGTAACTCACTCCCTCGGCGGTTTGGTTGCCCGCTCCTACATGCAGAGCGATAGCTATCAGGGTGATATCGCCAACCTTATTCAGCTGGGGACTCCCAACGCCGGAGCGGTGGAGGATTACCAAGTGTGGGAAAGCGGAGAGTTTGCCCAGATTACTGTCCCTAATAAGATCTTGGAGGTCATTTTGCAGGCAGTAGCGTCGCCGAAGACCGATACCGAGAAAGTGGTCTTGCTGCGGGAGTTTATGCCGTCGATTGGGCAGTTGCTACCGGTGTTTGATTATCTGGTTGGGCGACACTATCCGGTGGACTATCCTCGCAACCATTTCCTTGAGAACTTAAATATACCCGCGGAGATTGCCCGGTTGAAGCAGCGAGCGGCATTGTATGTCGTGGGCGGCAATACCAAGCCGACCCTTGCGTCACTGTCGGTCGGGGCACCCCATCCGGATGATTTGGTATGGCCGCATGGGCCGATAATCTCCAGCGCAATGGGGCTGGGCGACGGGGTGGTTCAGCAATCGAGCCTGGAGGCCGCAGACAAGGCTAGTTTGCTGCTTAATGCCGACCATGGTGGCATTGTGACGGCGGCGGCCCCGTTTGTGGCCCAAACTCTGATGGGAGGCTTGATGGAGGATGCCGATAGCTTGCCGGTGGAGCCAAATCCGGCAAGTCACTACTTGCTCATTTATGCGCATGGCGAGGTGGCGCTGCACCTGGTAGCCCCTAATGGTCAGCGGATAGACGATGCCGCGATTGGCATTCCGGGCGCGTACTATTCCGGTTCCGGTACCTCGCCCCAGCTTATGGCCATTCCCACGCCAAATCCCGGTGTCTACCAGATCACCGTAAGCGGCAGTGGCTCCTATACCGTCGGTGTCACCGATACCGATAAGGAAGATCTTAACCAGCGCGCAACCGGCATCATTTTTACAGGGGGAGACCAGCACCTCACGTATGACACCGCTGCCGGCCGGTTGCAACCTAGCAGCGAGGCCTCCACTATGCTGCCGTTTTTCGCGACCATGGACCAAATCTCCTCTCGTACAGCCGCCAACCTACTTTCAACCAACCTGATCGGTAGCTCTGGGGGTGATGCCGAGGTCGGTATTTCCCTGCCGATGCCTGCTTACCAGTCATCGCCGCAACAACAACCCTCCGGCGCCCCTCATCGCAACCTTCGGCGTCACGCCTCTCCCATACTGCATCTGTGGGCATACCTGGGGATTGTCCTGACCCTCCTCTTGCTGGCCATCGTGGTGCTACAATATCTGTAATGAAGGTTATGCTATGAGTAAAAGTGTAGTTTGGATCGGCGCCATCGTAGGGGGAGTTATCGGCGGCTTCGTGCCGGCGCTATGGGGAGATACCAGTTTTCTCTCACCCTGGTCAATCGTCTTCAGCACCATCGGCGGCGTCGCCGGCATCATGGCGGTCTATAAGCTCTATGCGGCGGCCTAAACTTCCTGGTAGAACATCAGTCCAAGCTTAATTTGAAGGGCGTCGTCGAACACTCGCGGGTCCAGCCCGATAACCTTTTTGGTTTTATCTAAGCGATAAATCAGCGTATTACGGTGGACATGCAGCTTTTCGGCAGCGTCAGTTAGATTCAGTCCTGATTGTAAAAAGGTCTGCACGGTTTTAAATAACTGCTCGTCGCGCAGGAGGGGATGAAGGATCTGATGGGCCAGTTCGGCCTTGCGCTCCTGGGCTACATTCGCCAGCGTCACAAACATGCCGACTTGTTTGATGTGATAGACCTCGCCCGCGCCCCATACCTTGGTTCCCACCGTCAACGCCAGCTTGGCCTCCTGATAACTTTTACGTAAGCCGCCAAGGTCGGGGTAATACTGGCCGACCCCCACCGAGAAAATGGTATCTTTAAAGGCCTTCTGCAAGGTCTCGTAAACGTAATCGGCCTTTTCCACGAGGAAACGCGTGGTGTTGCGGGTGGTCAGCCCTTCGCCGCCAATACCCTTGGCCAGCACGAACTGGTTGTTGCCAAAATAACAACAAATATTGCCAGGATGGTTTTTGAAGGCTTCTAAAATGCGCAACCGAATTCGCTCGCCTACCTCGCCGATCAATTGGTCTTTTTGGTCGAGCGGCAGACCGCTATCGCTACCGATAGCGGTCTGCTCCAGTTCTTCAGCTTCGATGAGGATGATGGCCTGGGCGCCGCGCACATTAAGCTGCAGGATGTCGGCTTGGCGGTAGGTCTCGCTGGGGTCCGGGTTGGGCCCGGTCAGTACTTGATGTAAGAAGTTGGCCCGCACCCGCTCGGTGGGCTGGATGCGTTCGTGTAAAAAGTGCTGATGGGCGATGACTTCAGCCAAACCCTGCAGCAAGCTGATTGCCTCTGGTGTAACCTGAATGCCTTCCTCGATCAACCCGAAAGCGCCGATGGTGCGGTGCTCATAGACGAAGGGACACCAGGCCACTTGCTCTTCACCCCAAGCCGCCCGGATAATCCGCCCCTCTTGGCAGGCCCGGAGAGCATCGACGGCAATCTGCCCCTCCTGGCCATTGCCGGCCAAAATCACGCCGCGCTCGTCCGCCACCAGTACCTCGCGCTTCAGCACCAGGCGGGCGCGCTGAATAATTTCGGTTGCAACCGGAGGGGTGAGTCTCACTCTTGCTCCACAAATTTATTGAAGAGGATCGCCAATTTAATTTGTACGGCGTCGTCAAAGTTCCGCGGGTCCAGGCTGAGGGTCTCGGCAATTCGGTCGAGGCGGTATACCAGAGTATTACGGTGAATACCGAGCTCGTCGGCAGTCTGGGTCAGCCCCATATTATTATGGAAGAACCCTTCGAGGGTTTGGATAATACCATCGTTCTCGCCCAGCTTTTCCAGTAGCTCGCGGCTAAAGTAAATATTGCTCTCGTCGATGCCCGAAAGCAGCGGCGCCACCACCCCGAAGTCGTCGATGTGGTAGACGCGGTTCTTGTCCCAGTTCTGAGTGCCGAGCTCGATGGCGCTCAGCGCCTCCTGGTAGCTGTTGCGCAGCCCGGAAATCCCCGGATGGTAATTGCCAATCCCCACCGTTGTCGGCTGCTTTAGCTCAGAACGAAAAATCGTATAAATTGTGTTGATGGATTTCTTGAAGCGATCCAGCGCATCTTCCAGCGCCACGTCGCCGCCATTCAAATCTTTGAGGATACAAAAGGCGTTGTGGCCAAGGTAGGCGATAATATTATTGCGGCTGGAGGTGTAGTAGGAGTCGAGGCCGCGATTGATGCCAAACTTGTAACGCGTAATCCGCATTTCGCGGTCGCCGCCATCGGGTTCTTCGCCGGTCAGTACCGGGTCGTCCACATACAGCACGATGGCAATCCGCGGCTTATCCAGATCAATGTCGAACAGCCGGGCCTCGGCCGCAATGGTGATGTCGTCCTCGTGTTGGCTAGTGAGCAGGTCGTAAATGAATTTATCCAGCCGTTCTTCCTGCTGGGGGAGTTGTTCGAGCAATAAGGCCTGATGGAGCATCAACTCGGCAATCGAGCGAATCAAGGGCGCAATCTCGTCGAAGTTGGGGGCTTCGGCGGCCAGCACTACATACCCTGCGACAGTGCCGGCGTGGCGGATCTCAATTGCCCAGGGCATCTCCCGGATAGCAACGTTTTCATCCACCCTCGGATCACTGGTCGCCAAAACCACGCCCTCGGCATCGACCACCGACAATGGCTGGTTAACCAACGTACCCACTTTGCTGTGAATGCTATCTGCAACCGGTTGTGTTAGCATGACCCACTCACTCCTTGATTACTGCCCGAAGGCACCACCACTTGTAATCTTGTCTAACTAGCTTACCCTGTCGGCCGGTCGGGCAGCAAGCGTAAGGAATATCAATTTTGGATGATTGCATAAGATAAGCGGTAAGGGTCGAAGGGGAGTTAGTTGTTGTCATTGCAGCTGTCCTGACGCCTCGCCAGATTGATTTTGGGGTTCGTGTCCGCTATATTCGTCTCAGTGCGGGCCCTTAGCTCAGTTGGCTAGAGCGCTTCCTTGACGTGGAAGAGGTCACAGGTTCGAGTCCTGTAGGGCCCACCAGCAATTATTCCAGTGTCTGGTGGAGCTGACGGGAATCGAACCCGCAGCCCAAACTTCGCGGGTTTGAGCTGACGCCAGTCCAGCCCCGCATTATCTGTTTATCCACCAGACATTCCCTATGCTATTGAATAGAGATTAAATTATTCTTTAGCCACAAAAAATATTCATGCTGATCTTTAGATCGTTTGGGCAAAAGCTTTATAGTGAATCTATTCGCACGTTCGGACTGACAAACGGCAACCCACGGTTGCCGTTTTAGTTTGACCAATTCTTTTCGCCCGAATATACTATAAGTACTTCGCGGGTTTGGGCTGGCAACGGCAACCATTTGGTTGCCGTTTTGCTATAATAAATCGGATAGTTTCGGATCTGTAGCTCAGTTGGTTAGAGCGCTTGATTCACATTCAAGAGGTCACAGGTTCGAGTCCTGTCAGATCCACCATTTAGATAGTTTAGAATGCTACCCTGACGCCAAATTGTTTTGGTCTCAGAGCATCGTTCTCAACTCAAGAAGGGAGCTGGTTGCCTTGGCGCAAGCAGTCCAAATGAAGATACACCACTCGCTAACTGTGGTCGACGACCTTTTGCAAGAGGTCGGTGAGATTCAATCAGCATCCAAGCATGAGTCTCAAGCCGTTGTTGTCAGAGTCTGGGATCGTTAGAGATGCCGAAGCGTCCCATCACCGATCCCGAGAATCATCGTTGGCGGACCGGTCGGAAAGTCGGTCGCACGATCTATGCGATCCCGTATCCCGAGAGCGGGACAGATCGCGATGAGGATCCACTCATTGGAGTCATGGATACCCGAGAGTTGGCGGCAGAGGCCGTCCGTGCGCATAACCTGGATCACGATATCAGGGCTTCGCGGTAAACCAAGAGGCCGGACGCTTAGTCGTCCGGCCTCTTATTGAGCCCAGTGGGTTGCCGGTGTATACTTACAGCTATTGAGAAGTGAAGAGAGCCTAGCGGGAGGTAACGGCCCCGTAGCTCCGTCGCCAGTGACGTTACATTGGTCCAAGAGAGCTTCATTTATTTGAGGAAGTTTGGTGGAACCGCCCGCAGGTTTGCGGGTCCAAACGCGCTAATATTAGGCGTGTTTTTTGTTTTTTTATGAAAGGTACCAGAAAAGAATGGCCGAAAAATCCGAAAAAAGTGATATTGCTGATCTGCATATAATGCGCCATTCGATGGCCCACATTATGGCTACGGCGGTTCACCAGTTCTATCCCGGCGCCAAGTTTGGCATCGGGCCGGTCATCGACAACGGCTTTTATTACGATGTTGATATCGACCAGACGCTAGCACCCGAAGACTTGGAGAAAATCAGTGGGGCAATGCGCAACGTTATCAAAGCCGACTATCCATTCACGCGCGTCGAGTTGGGTATGAATGAGGCGATCGAGCACTTCAAAACCCACAAGCAACCCTATAAAGTCGAGCTGCTCAACGACCTCAAACAGTACGGTACGACCATCGCCAAAGACATCGATCGCGAACAGCTTGGATTAGGAAATGTCGACAAAGTTACAACGGTTACGCTTTATAAAGACGGGCCATTTGAAGACCTTTGTCGCGGTCCCCATCTGGAAAGTACCGGCAAGGCCGGTGCCTTTAAACTCACGCGGGTCTCCGGAGCCTACTGGCGCGGCGACGAGAAGAATCCCCAGCTCCAGCGCATTTATGGTGTGGCTTTTGCCACCGAAACTGCGTTGAACAAGTATTTAGAGCAGCTGGCCGAGGCCGAAAAGCGCGACCATCGCAAACTCGGCAAGGAGCTCGACATTTTTGACACTAGCGAGATGATTGGCGCCGGCCTGCCGCTGTTTACTCCTAAGGGTACGGCCATGATTAACGCCATGATGGATTTCGTTCGCGAGATCAATCAACCAGATGGGTACGAAGAGGTTCGCACCGGTTACATCACCCGCACCGGGCTGTACAAGACCTCCGGCCACCTGGCTAAGTTTGGCGATGACTTGTTTGAGGTTGAGGCGGGGGATGAAACCCTGGCCCTCAAGCCCATGAATTGCCCTCATCACACCCAACTTTATGCTCGCAATTTGCGTAGCTACCGCGATCTGCCCATCAAGTACGCTGAGTTTTCAACGCTCCATCGCAATGAAGTCAAAGGTGCCCTCGGCGGCCTGACTCGGGTGCGCGCCCTGACCCAGGACGACGGCCACGCCTTTGTGCGTCCGGATCAGATCGAAGCCGAAATCAGTATCGTGTTGCAGCAAATCGACATATTAATGAAAACCTATGGGTTAACCTACCGGGTGGTTCTGTCCTTGCGCGACCCCGACAATATGGATGCCTACCTCGGCGACGCCAAAGTTTGGGATCATGCTGAGGCTCTTCTGGAGAAGCTGGCCAAGAAGTTCAAGCTGGACTTCGCAACCGTTCCTGGTGAGGCGGCTTTTTACGGCCCCAAAATGGACTTCATGGCTGTTGATGCCATTGGCCGCGAGCACCAGCTTTCAACTATCCAGCTCGATTTTAACCAGCCCGAGCGGTTCGACCTCACCTATATCGACGAGAAGGGCGCAAAGCAGCGACCGGTCATGATTCACCGTGCCCTTAACGGCACGTTCGAACGCATGCTCGGCATTCTGATTGAACACTACGCCGGCAACTTCCCGGTGTGGCTGGCGCCGGAACAGGTGCGGTTGCTGACGGTGAATGATGACAAGGCCGTGCTCGATCGGGCGCGCCAGATGCAAGATGCACTCAAAGCTGTGGGCGTGCGTGTCAGTCTCGATGATTCCGCCGAGTCGGTGGGCAAAAAGATACGTGCCGCCAGTCTGTCCAAGGTGCCCTATACCATCGTGGTAGGGGAGAAAGAGGCTACGGATGCGGAGGTGAGTCCCCGAATTCGCGCCGACCTCGGATCGACCGGGGTCAAGCTACCCTTCGAGAAGTTTGTCGCCACTATCAAGGAAGAGGTTGCCGATCGTGCCGCAAAAACTAGTCTCTAAGCCGGTTCTCGCCATCGACATCGAGGAGGTGTTGCTGTGAACGGCGAAGATCTTTCATCTTTTGTGAATGATTATCAGCTTGAAGTTGATGGAGTGAAGTTTTGGACCCCGTACTGGCGCGATGAACTGCCAACTACCAAGCATCCAATGCCCAAAACTGGGCCATACAAAGGCAAAGGCACACCTCAGCAATTGCTTCACAACCTTCAAGGCTATCTAAAGACCTCGACCCAGCGTCGCCCGACCGACCCGGAGTCGTACCGGGAGCTAATGCACCAGCTTCATCTCGGCGTCGACTGCTCGGGGTTTGCATTTTACATCCTGGAATTGTGGCTGGCACAGCGGAAGATTCGGCTTGCCGACCACTTATTTAAGCCCCGCGCGGACTTATTGGCCGATTTCGCCAACCCTGTCTATAGGCATCCCCCAAACATTACCCGCAAACTGCTGGAGTCGCAGCCAGAACAAGTACCGCTGTCGACGATTCACGAATTTTGGGGCAACGAACCGGTGCGTCTCGCCGGAGTAAGTTACCTTACCAGCGATGCGGCTACCATTGCGGTTCAGAAAGTTGCCGACATCATTCCCGGCGATATAGTTGCGATGACAGGTAAAGACGGTATTCCTCATTGTGTGGTAGTAATAGACCGGAAAGACCAAGAAATCACTTACGCTCACTCCGGGCTTACGCCTCCGAGCAAATTGGGTGGGGTAGAGTATGGCAGTGTTACGGTTATCGATCCTCAGGCACCAATCAATGCCCAATATTGGGAGAGCGGGCTGCTGGAGCGAATGCAACTTGATTCTTCCTCTGTGCGTCGCCTCAAGGTCGTTAGCAGCCACCATGCCTGATTCTGCTCGCATTCGCAAGCTGGTGGATGAGTACCAGCTAGAGGTGGGAGGCGTGCACTTTTGGGCCCCGTACTGGGTGAATGACCCAAAGCTTATGGGTGATGCCGGCGCGCCAAACCTGCGCGGTGCGTTCAAAGGCAAAGGCACTCCGGAGCAGTTGACGTTGAGTCTCAAGCGGCTGATTGCGGCAAACTCCAACCGTCCTCAATCGGCGGCCGATTATCGGTCGCTCATGCGCGCCCACGGTCTCGGCATTGATTGCTCGGGCTTTATGTACCATGTGTTGAGCGGTTGGCTGCGGGCTGCCAGGCGGCCTTCGTTACCGCGGCAATTGGTGGTCAATCGCGATGACATTCTTACTGCCATGCAGCGCCAAAAGAGCTGGCAGCGTGGCAAGATGTCCGAAGAGGAAGTCCGAAGCTGGCCGCAGTGGGTGCCAATGCAACAGGTGTGCCAGCGGTTTCACAAGAACGCCCGCATGCTGACGGCAGTAGCTACGTTGGTGCATCCGAAGGTCGTAGTGCCAGTTGAACGCGCTAAAGATATTCGCCCCGGGGATCTGATAAAACTGACTTCCCGGCAGTGGGGTGATCATATCGCCATTGTCGTTGAAAATAACGGCAGCGAACTCATTATTGCTGAATCAACCGAGCCGGAAGACAAGCTTGGCGGCGTAACGTATGATCAGATTCAAATTAAGAATCCCGAGCGCGGTCTGGAGCATCAGGGTTGGAAGCGGGCTCAGAACTATCATCCCGGCGATGCTAACCGGGACGGTATATGGCGATTACAAGAGATGACGCAGTGAGCGAAGAGCGCAAAGTCAGCCAGTTCTCACAAGATGTTTATGATCTAGTGGCACAGATTCCCAAGGGGCGGGTGATGACCTATGGCCAGATCGCCGGGCTCTGCGGTAGTCCCCGGTCGGCGATCATCGTCGGCCAAGTCGCGCATTGGGGTCCGCTCGATCTTCCGTGGCAGCGCGTAGTCAATAAGAGCGGTGGCTTGGCGGCTGGTTACACCACCGGCGGCCGCGAGGCGCATCGGCGGGATCTGGAGGCCGAGGGAATTGCGGTTGACGACCAGTATCGGGTCGATGTTGATGCTCTGATCTGGTGGCCACCGGGCACCGAGCCGGCCCAGTCCTCGTTGTTCGAAGGTCATGACAAATAAGGCAGCCGATCTCGGTCCACTTATCGCCATCGTTGGCCCAACTGCTAGCGGCAAAACCGACCTGGCGGTGCAAATCGCGCTGGCGCATAAGGGTGAAATTATCTGCGCCGACTCGCGCACGGTTTATCGCGGCTTGGATATCGGTACCGCCAAGCCTACCAAGGAGGAGCAAGCTCGGGTACCGCACCACCTGTTGGACTTGATCGAGCCGAATCAGCCCTATAACGCTGCGCAGTTTAAGGCCAATGCCGTGGCGGCCATTTCCGGCATCCATAGTCGGGGTGGCCTGCCACTGTTGGTTGGCGGTACCGGTCTCTACAGTAATGCTGTTCTGTATGATTATCATTTTCCGGCCGGCGGCAGCAACGAACTACGCCGGCAGCTGGAGCAATTGCCGCTCAAAGATTTAGTGGCGCGCTTGCAGTTAGTGGATCCGGAGCGTGCAACGGAAGTTGATCTGCGTAATCCACGACGCGTCGTTCGCGCCATTGAAACCGCTGGTCAGCCGCGGATTGCCCCGAAGACGCTGCCAAGAAACGTGCTCATTATTGGGCTGAATCCGGATATGGGGGAGCTGGAGCGTCGTATCGCAGTCCGTACCCGCCGGATGCTTACCAGCGGGTTGATCGAAGAGGTGCAGGGGCTGCTGCGGCGTTTCGACCCGGTAATTGCGCCGCTGCACACCATTGGCTACGTCGAAACCATCGCTCATTTGCACGAAGAGCTTACTGCTGCCGAGCTCGAATCACAGATTATCATTCATACCCGCCAGCTCGCCAAGCGCCAAATGACTTGGTTTAAGCGCAATGCCGACATCAAGTGGGTTGCCAGTGCCAAGGAGGCTCAGGAGCTGGCCGACGACTTCGTAGCCCGGCTGCCGAAAGCGGTATAATACAGCCATGCCCGTTTTCATTACCATTGCGCTAGCCAAGCTGATCCTCAATCTTAGTCGTATTCTCGGTCGGGGAGGTGGTTCGGCGCTACCTGGTTTGGTGGCCGAACGCATCGACCCGGCTATTGGCCATAAGCTGGCCCGCCGTTTGCGCGACGGCAGTATCATCGTGACCGGCACCAATGGTAAAACCACAACGGTAAAGGTGCTCTCGAAGATATTCAGCGATGCCGGCGAAGCCCTGGTGGTGAACCGAGCCGGCTCCAATTTGAGCCGCGGAATTGTTTCAGCGCTAATCGAGCATGTTGGATGGGGTGGTCGCTTCCGCCAACATCGGGGGCTGTTTGAGGTCGATGAGGCGGCCATGGCAACAGTGGCAGCCATGGTTCAGCCCAAAGCCATCGTGGTATTGAACCTGTTCCGCGACCAGCTCGACCGCTACGGGGAGCTCAATAGCACCGCTCAGTTCCTAGGAAAGGGGATCGCAGCCACAACCGCTCAATTGTACCTGAACGCCGATGACCCCTTGGTTGCCAGCCTAGCCAGCTACGCCCAGCCCAGTCAGGTGGTTTACTTCGGCATTGATGCTGCTCCCACAGCCAAATTAGCCAGTGACGTTACCGCCGACTCCAACAATTGCCCCGTTTGCGGCCGGGCGCTTCATTATAGTCGCAATTTCTTTGGTCACATCGGTCACTACTCCTGTTCGGAAGGCCATTTTAAGCGGCCGCAGCCGATCTATAGCGCCAATAAGGTAGTACTCGACCCCGACGCTGGGCAATTTACGCTGCGCGATAAAGACCACGACCCACTGCCAATCACCATCCATTTGCCTGGTCTCTATAATGTCTACAATGCTTTGGCCGCAGCCAGCATTGCACTGGGAATGGGCGCGACATCGCCAGCCAACGTTGCCCAGTCACTTGAAGCTGTGGAAGGAGCTTTTGGACGCGTGGAGAAGTTGAGCGTAAAAGGCCGCACGCTCTACCTCCTGCTGGTGAAAAACCCCACCGGCTTCAACCAGGTAATCCAGACCTTTCTGTTGCAAGAAAAACAACAGAATCTACTCATTTGTATTAACGACAACTTTGCTGACGGCCGGGACGTCTCCTGGCTGTGGGATGTAGCCTTCGAGGAACTCTATACTCAAAGCCACAGCATCGCGGTGGCTGGCTTACGGGCGACCGATATGGCTCTGCGCCTTAAATACGCCGATATGCCCACAAGCAGCATCACTCCCAACGCCAAAAAGGCCTTGCGTCAATTTATTGCTCAGCTGCCGGAAGGCGGGACTGGCTACATCATCCCAACCTATACTGCCATGCTGGCCTTACGTAAGCAGCTGGGGCGGATGACACAGCTTGAAGGAGTCTGGAAGTGACCGCCCAGCCCTCAACCGTCATTGCCAAGCCCAAGCCGCGTCGCAAACCCATCGCGACCAAGTCCCGCGAGGTCGTCATCCTCCACCTCTACCCCGAAGAACTGAATATTTATGGTGACCGCGGCAACATCATCACCCTGGTGCAACGGCTGCGTTGGCGCGGCTATGCGCCGAAAGTCATACGGGCCGGGATTGGCGATACGCCGGTCATCGCCAAGGCGGATATTATCTTTGGCGGGGGAGGGCAGGACCGCGGCCAAATCGCCGTCGGCCACGACCTCCAGCGCCACGCCAAAGCCTTGCATACTGCTGCAGCCGCCGGTACGCCAATACTGACCATCTGCGGCACCTACCAGCTGTTCGGCCGCGATTTTACTACATTGGATGGCACCGTCATTCCGGGCATTGGCATCTTTCGAGCTCGCACTATCGGCTCGCACTTGCGGATGGTAGGGAACGCCGTCGTCGATACGTCGTTGGGCCAGCTCGTGGGCTTCGAGAATCATAGCGGCCGCACCATCTTAGAAGAAAGCCAGCAGCCACTCGGAACGCTTATCAAGGGCTATGGCAATGATGGCCGCAGCGGCAAGGAGGGAGCCGTAATCCATCAGGTGTATGGCACGTATTTACACGGGCCAGTGTTACCAAAGAACCCGGCGCTGGCCGATACTTTAATCCTGGCGGCTCTCAAGAATCGCTACGGTATTGAGGAGCTCGAGCCCCTCAACGACTACCTCGAAGAGCTGACTGCCAAAGACGCTGCCAGCCGCCCTCAATAGACAAGCTGGAGCATAAGCGGTAAGATGAGCTCAAGATGGCTCAACCTGACCACCAGCTACATACACCCGGAGTCACTGCCCATGAGGCGGCGCTGTCTCCGCCCCCGCCGTTGCCCGCCGCCCAGGAAGCGCACCCCACCAAAGTAGTCAAAAACCAATCCCGCTTCAGCCGCTGGCTGCGCATTCTCGGGCCGGGCCTCATCACCGGCGCCGCCGACGATGACCCTTCCGGCATTGCGACCTATTCCCAAACCGGCGCCCAGTTTGGCTACGGCCAGCTCTGGACTGTCCTGTTTATGTACCCCCTCATGACTGCCGTCCAGGAGGCCTGCGCCCGCATCGGCGCCGTTACCGGCAAGGGCTTAGCTGCCGTCGTGCGCGAAAATTACAGCCGCAAGCTGCTCTACGCTACCGTCGGCCTCGTTGTCTTAGCCAACACCATCAACATTGGGGCCGATATCGGCGCCATGGCCTCGGCAACTCAACTCATCGTGCCGCTTCCGTTTGCCTTTTTGGCTATCAGCTTCACCGTTATCGTTTTGCTGCTCGAAGTTCTCGTTGCGTATAAGCATTACGTCAAAATGCTGAAGTGGCTAGCTCTCACACTCTTGGCATATCCGGTAACGGCCTTTATTGTGCACCAAAACTGGCTCGTCGTCGGAAAAGCCCTATTGGTGCCACACATCGAGCTGAGTTTCGGCTTTCTCTTCATCATTACCGCGGTACTCGGCACCACCATCAGTCCTTATATGTTCTTTTGGCAGGCTTCGGAGGAGGTCGAGGAGGAGATATCGGCGGGTCGATTGGCCCAACGCGGCGGAATTCCGCACATCGGTAAGCGATTTATGCGCAATCTCCGCATCGATAACGCTTTAGGCATGCTTTTCTCCGAGATCACAACCTTCTTTATTATCATTACGGCGGCGGCCGTTCTCAATGCCAACGGCGTAACCAATATCAATACTGCGGCCGACGCTGCACGGGCGCTCCAGCCGCTGGTGCATGGCTTCCCGCATGCCGGTTTTCTGGCCCAGCTGATATTTGCCATCGGAATCGTTGGCTTAGGGTTGCTAGCAGTGCCGGTGTTGGCCGGCTCGGCCTCCTATGCGCTGAGCGAAGCCGTCGGTTGGCGCGAAGGACTGTATCGCAAATTCAAGCGGGCACACGGCTTCTATGGCGTTATCACGATTGCCACCTTGATTGGCCTCCTGATCAACTTTGTGGGTATTGATCCCGTAAAGGCGCTGGTCTTCGCGGCCGTTTTCAACGGGGTCGCCGCCGTCCCGCTCATCCTCCTGATCTTCATGATGGCCCGCAATGAAAAGATAATGGGCCAGTACCGCTCCCGTAAGCTCTCCCAGACCATCGTCATTATTACCTTTGTGTTGATGCTCCTGGCCGCCGCAACCATGTTCCTCACCCTGGGCCATTAACCTTTAATCCAGATCATCATTACGCTATAATCCTCAACCAGGCGGCCGCAAGCCGCTATTTGTCTTCAAGACAGGCAGATTGACAATCGAGAAAGGCAGAAATGTCTACATTTATGGAGAAGCTTCAAGCCAAGCAGGGAGAAGAGAAGTTCGTTTGCGTTGGACTTGATTCAGACCCAGCCAAGCTGCCACCTCGCTTGATCGACAAGTACGGTGAGGGCGCCCAATATCAATTCAATCGTCAGATAATCGAGGCGACCGTCGGTGTTGCCGGCGCCTACAAGTTGAACCGAGCGTTTTACGGAGGAGAGAGGGGGTATGAAAACCTTCTGCTCACGATGCGCTATCTGCGCAATAGCTACCCCGATATGCCCGTCATCGGTGACGGCAAGTGGAACGACATCGGCAATACCAACGCCGGGTATGCAAAAGATGTGTTTGACGAGCTCAAATTCACTGCCATCACCATCAATCCCTACCTCGGTATGGAGGCAATGAAACCATTCCTGGACTGTGAGGACAAGGGTATTATCATCCTTGTTCGGACATCAAATCCAGGAGCCGGGGAACTCCAGGACCTGAATGTCGAAGTAGCTCGCGAGCCTAGTTTGCTCGGCACTGCCCCCGATACAGTAAGCGTTATGCCACTGTATGAGGTCGTCGCTCGGTTCGTGGCTGAAAAATGGAACTACAACAAAAACTGCTGCGTAGTTGCCGGCGCCACATCTACATTCGAGCTTGCAAAGATTCGGGCAATTGTTGGCGATATGCCAATCCTCATTCCTGGTATCGGAGCGCAAGGAGGCGATTTGGAGACCACCGTTAGGGTCGGAGCCAATAGCAAAGGGCAGGGGATGATCATCAACAATTCGCGTGGGATCATATTTGCCTACGAAAACTCCCCCGAGTTGGGGGAGCGGAACTATGCGGCCGCTGCGGCCAAGGCAACTAAGAGTATGCACGACGAAATCACTGCTGCCCTCGCGGCGGCCTGATCGGAAGGTCATGAAATGAGCTCAGGTAATGAGCCGCTGGACATCAAGGCCGAATTGACGCAGGCGGGAGCGATTCTCGAGGGTCATATGGTCCTCACCACCGGCCTACACAGCCCAGGCTACATCTGCTTCGATTCAGTCTATCCCGAAGTTGACTTGATGATGCGGATTGCACGGGCGCTGGTAGAGCCATTCCGTGATGAGCACTTCGATGTTGTGGCAGCTCCGGGTGTCGGCGGCATTGCGCTGGCAATATATGCTGGGGTAGCCGCAAATAGCCTTGTTCCATACCCCGTAAAACCCGTCTGGGCAGATAAGCATGGGCGGGAATTCAGCCTCGGGCGGATGGGTTTTCAGGGCTACGTTTCTGGCAGTCGCGTCCTCGTCGTTGAGGATGTTATTACTAGCGGCGATTCGGTAAAACGGGTGCTTAACAAGGTTGAGGAAGCGGGTGGCACCGTGGTCGGCGTTAGTGCCGTCTGCGACCGCAATGACGGCCGACCCGGAAGCAATGTGCCTCGTGCTAGTCAGCTGGCAGTACCTCGATTTGAGGCGATGGCAAAGTTCGATATACCTGCCGTTCCCGCCTGGGATTGCGAGCTCTGCATCCTGGAGCAAGCGATCGCGACTGACCTCGGTCACGGTGCCCAATTCGAGGAAGACAATCCTAATTACAAGGGCGGCTACATTTCGCTGCTCTCGTAACCGCGCCTGCAACGGGCAGAGCTGGATCATCGTGATCCGGCTCTGCCCAAGCGCAAGACCAAGCAATTATCAGTCCTAGCTTCCTAATTAGGATCCTAATACTCAAATGACTACGGTACTCAGTCCATCAGCGCACCTGAACACAAAAGCTGTTGTCCCCGCAGCCCGTCTGGTATAATTCCTACAGATTAGGATATATCAGGCGAGGACATAGAGTGTTCGATCATTTGTTTGGTTCAAAGACCCGAGTAAAATTACTAAGTTTGTTTTTCAACAACCCCAACCGCCCGTATTACGTGCGGGAGATTACGCGTAAGGTTGATGAGCAAATCAACTCCGTGCGCCGCGAGCTCTCTAATCTGCTGGCCATCGGCATTATCCGTTCCGAAGGCACCAACAACCGCCTGTATTACGAAGTGAACCAAAAGTATCAGTTTTATGCACCACTCCGCGCTATCTTCACTAATATTGATGGTGACGCCGAGCCAGAGCTGCAGGACGCCCGCGAAGATACTGATCTGGTAAAGAAGCTCCGAGCCACCGGCAACGTCCAGCTGGCTTTTGAAACTGGGGCATTCGTGCGTGACCATGCTTCTGGTACCGATCTGTTCATCATGGGCGACGTTAACCGCGCTCGTGTCGGGAAGCTCGTGACCGAGATGGAGCAAGAGCTGGGGCGCGAAATCAATTACACGGTTATGACGGAAGAGGAATACACCTATCGGCAGCGTCTCAACGACAGGTTTCTGGCCGGCGTACTGGGGGCTAAGAAGATCATTTTAGTGGATGAGCGTAACGCCGGCCTTAAGCAGGCGCCGGCGGCATTGGTCGATGACATCGCAACCGTTAGCGTGCCCGTCGACGTTCAAGCCAAATAAAGCAATAATCGGAGATACGTTGTGGAAATTACATTTTTAGGCATGAATTGCGTACGGTTAACGAGCAAGGATTTGGCAGTACTGTGCGACCCCTATCCCAAGAGCAGCGGGTTGCCAGAGATTAAGTTAAGCAATGATGCTACATTACTGAGCGTTGCCGGTAGTGACGTTCCGGCGAAGCCAGGTATGGTGATTGATAGTCCCGGCGAATATGAAGTGAAAGGCGCTACGATCACCGGCGTACCGGCTCGCCTACATATTGATGCTCCCGAAAGCCCAACCAAAGCTGCCGCTTATTCAGTTGCCATCGATGGCATTCGCGTAGGCTACTTCGGTAACATTGCCGCAGAACTCACCGGAGAACAGATTGAGGCGCTGGGTCAGATTGATGTTTTGGTCTTGCCGGTTGGTGGTCATGGGCTTACCTTGGAGCCTACCGAAGCAGCCTCAATTATCAGTCAACTTGAGCCCAAGCTGGTTATACCGACTCATTATGATGACGGCTCCACCAAGTATGAGATGCCACAAGATAAACTCGATGTATTCTTAAAAGAAGTTGGTTCTTCGCCGGAGCCTCAGCCCAAATTGCGGGTCACTACTAAAGATCTTCCCCTCGAAACTACTATTACCGTATTGCAGCGACAGGGGAGCTAGGCGACGGCCTTGGCCGACTTTTTAGCCGCATCCTTCTTTGCCGGGACTTTGGCGGCGGTTTCAGTTTTTACTTCAGCCGACTTCTTTTCCTCCGGCTGCTCTACGATCTGACCGTCGCGCTTATATTTTTCCAACGTGCGCATACACTGGGTACAAATCTTCACCCGCACCTTAGTGCCATCAATCTCTAATTGGGTACGCTGAAGATTCGGCTTCCACACTTTGTTCGTCTTCTTCATCGAGAAGGGAACGTTGTGGCCGAACTGTTTGCCCTTGCCGCAAATTTCACAGCTGTACGCCATACATAATTCCTTAAATAACCTGGGTATCTTACCAGATCAGGGGTAAGAGGTCAACGACCGGAGCGACGCATATTGATGTATCGCTCCGGTCTCTAGTATTTCTCTTTCAAGTGCAGCCAACGCTGCCACCACTTCAATTTTTTGGGTGGCGGTGCGTACTGGGGCAAGTACCAACGGTCCTCGGCACAGTTTTCCCATTTCAGCTCTCGCAAGGGAAAGACTTTATAGATACAAACGATGTCCTCTCTGTCACGCAGGCGTTTGCTTGCCAGATAAAAAGCGCCGCTCGATTCAGGATGCCGACCTTTCCCGCAAATAACGGGATCAGGATAGTGCTTCATTGGGTAGGTTTCAATGAGCTCCCAGTACTCGATGCCAGTCGGCCCAGCTTTCTCCAGCAAATCAAGGATTACCGATTCAAGAGATTGCAGCAGGAGGTCTTCAGCCTCTGACTTCAGTTCTGCGGCAGCTCTCCAGATCTCGAGTTGGTGTGTGACATTGAGTGGCCGTCTCAAGTCAGCTCGCCTGCCCGGGATCGAAGTCAGGGTTTGGTGCCCAGTGGTCACCCTGCTCAGCGTTCGTGTCATCGATCCACTCGCTATCCCGTACCAGGGCTTCGGCTACGGAGAGCAGCACATCGTGAGAAATCTGCCCGCTTGAGAAATGATCAGCCAGACCAGGGAGTTGCCAATAGTTGATAGTCCCGAACTCCTTCATCTGATCGCGCAGCCAGGGCTTGAGGGAGGTAATGAGCTGCTCACGGAGTATTACTCTTGATCTCTCGTTACTTTCAAGCCGCTTTGCCCAGATCTGTGGGCTTGCTGGCGTAGTGACGGATGTGGGCATAACGCCTCCTTCAAGGTGGGAAAGTACTCAAATAAGTAGCTCGCTAGAGAGCGGGCTTATGCTACCACAGCCACTGATAGGTTACAATATAGCCACATGACATCGAGTATTCTCAACCTCCTGTATCTGGTATTTGCGCTGATTATGGCGCTGACCCTGCACGAGTTCGCGCATGCATTAGCTGGTCACTGGCTTGGTGATGACACTGCGCACCGCGAAGGGCGCCTGAGTATCAACCCTTTGGCGCACATCGATCCCGTCATGACCGTGCTGCTGCCGGCATTCCTGATTATTTTTCATTCGCCGGTGGTGTTCGGCGCCGCCCGCCCGGTACCATTCAATCCCTGGGCATTACGGTGGGGGAAGTGGGGAGCCGCGCTTGTAGCCGGCGCTGGACCAGCCATGAACCTCCTGCTAGCTATCTTTTTCGCACTATGGCTGCGGTTTGTACCGCTCAATGGCACGATTGTTCCGTTATTTATCGCCATCATTTCCATTAACATTGCCTTCATGGTATTCAACCTGATTCCACTACCGCCTCTCGATGGCTCCCGCATCGCTTATGCCGCTATTCCACCCATCCGTCCGCTCTTCGACGAGCTGGAACGTCACGGCATCATTATCATTTTTGCTTTGCTCCTGATCGCCGGCCCCATCCTTACCCCCGTAATTGGCGGAATTTCCTCGGCCATTATCCAATTACTCATCCCTGGCCTCACCGGATTTTCGACTTAATTTGATTGAGCGCCTTTACTGAATCACGGTATAATAAGAACGGCTCTACAGCACTGGTAGTCCAGTTTATTTTTTCCTGTATGAACTTCTCTCGGGAGCCTTAGATTAGCTGAGCGCCGTGGCGCCAGGCTTGCGGGCACCCACCTGCTTTTGAGCGGGAAAAGGGACTCGGGACTACCGTGTCTGTGGAGGCTTTTGATTTTATGCTAGGATGTGCGGAGTAACGGGGTGTGGCGCAGTTGGTAGCGCGTCCGGCTGGGGGCCGGGAGGTCGCAGGTTCAAGTCCTGTCACCCCGACCATGTATAATGATGAACTGTTATGTCGCATTTGATTAACGCCATTACCAAGCAGCCCGAGCTCGTCGTCCATACCGATGGGGGGTCGCGCGGCAATCCTGGCCCTTCGGCAGTTGGCGTTGTTATTGATGCCCCAGATGGGAAGCATCTGGAGTCATTCGGTAAGTATATTGGCAAGACAACCAATAACCAGGCGGAATATAAGGCAGTGATCGAGGGACTTAAAGCCATTAAGAAATACGAGCCGCGCCAAGTACACTTCTTTCTCGATAGCGAACTGGTGGTAAAGCAGCTGAATGGGGTGTATCGGATGAAAAACCCCGATCTGACGCCTCTGTTTCATGAGGTGAAAGCGCTGGCCGCCAGCTACGATACCACCTTTGAGCATGTGTTGCGGGTTAAAAATCATCTGGCTGACATCGAAGTCAACAAAGCCCTCGATGAGGCCGCCAGCTCTACCTCGAAATAGGTCTAATTTTTAACTATTCTTCATTTCAGTAGCAATAGTCCAAATTTAGACCTATTTATGATGAAGGGGTTGCGAGCCCTGGCAAAATCAAGCGTTTTCATCTATAATTACCGGGCTTAGAGAGCGCTGGATGATCGCTCGCCGCCGCCAAACGGCGAGAGGAAAGTCCGGACAGCACAGAGCAGGACGGTTGCTAACGGCAACCAGGAGCAGGTGGCGGTGTTTCTCTCGAGAAAACATCGACGCCCAAGCCTAGGGAAAGTGCCACAGAAACGATACCGCCTCCCCGCAAGGAGAGGTAAGGGTGAAACGAGTGGGGCAAGAGCCCACAGCTCCCGGTGGTGACATCGGGAGGAGGTAAACCCCGTCCGCTGCAAGGAGGCCGATTGCATAGGTTGCTCGCCCGCAGTCGAAGTACCGCACGAGCTTGGTGGCGACGCCAAGCCTAGATAGATGATCATCCATCCGCCCATAACCGGCGGGGGACAGAATCCGGCTTATAGGCGTTCTCCGAGTCAAAAATCCTCCTTCGGGAGGGTTTTTGTTGTAAAATGCTTATAGTGAAACCCACCAACCATGCGTAAAAAAAGTGAATTAATCTTCAGCCTGCTGCTTCTGCCCATCGACTTTGTTGCGATTTTATCAGCATTCCTGCTCGCCTACGGCATCCGAGTCCGCTTTGACGTTCGACCGGTAGCCCACCCCCTCGGCATTGCGTTCTTCCTTAAAATCTTCCTGCTAATCGTGCCGGTCTGGATTCTGATTTTTGCCATTTGCGGGCTGTATAATCAGTCGGTGTTGCGCGGGCGGCTGCACGAACTCAGCCGTATTTTCGTGGGCGTTTCCGGCGGCCTCATGTTCATGGTCGTAGTCGATTTCTTGAGTAAAACGCCCATCTTCCCCTCCAAAGCCGTCCCGGTCTATGCCTATGGCTTTGCCTTAATCACCGTCACGTTTGGCCGGATTATTGTGCGCACGATTCAGCGAGCATTGTTCCACTACGGAGTCGGCGCGCATAGGGCGGTGATTGTGGGCAGTGGCACCTTGGCTCAACAGCTGGCCGACAGCTTGATTAACACCACCAACTCCGGCTACGAGCTCGTGGGAGTTCTCGATTCCGCCCAAGGCGCGCAGGGTCGCATGAGTCCGCTGCGGGTCGACAAAAACCTGCAAAATCTCCTTAATCGTCTGCACGGCGCTCACATCGACGAAATCATCCAAGCCGACTCCTCGTTGAATTCAGAAGAGATTTTTGAGCTGGTGGAGTACGCCGCCAATAACCATATTACCTATCGGTTTGTGCCGAACCAGTTCGGCATTTTTGCGACTCACTCCGAGCTGGGTACGCTGGCCGGCATGCCGATGGTGGCGATGAAGCGCACCAAGCTCGATGGCTGGGGGCGCATCGTTAAGCGCGGTTTCGATCTGGTGGCGTCGATTGTGGGTGGGATTATCCTGTCGCCAGTGGCGCTTATCATCGCCGCCCTCATCAAGCTGACCGATCCCGGCCCGGTGCTGTACCGCCACAAACGCCTCAGCCGTAGTGGCAAGCCGATTTACGTGTATAAGTTTCGCACCATGCGGCGCAAATTTTCGACAGGGGGATTCAAGGGCAAGAGCGATCTCGAGGTCTTCACCGCTATGGATCGCACTGACTTAATCGAGGAATTTAAGCGCGATCAAAAGGTGCGCCAGGATCCGCGGGTAAGCTCGATTGGCGGCTTCTTGCGTCGTACGAGTCTCGATGAGTTGCCCCAGCTCGTCAACATCATCCGTGGCGACATCAGTCTGGTGGGTCCGCGGCCGATCGTGCAGGAAGAGCTGGAGAAGTATGGCACCGGCCGTTCGATACTGCTGTCGCTGAAGCCCGGCCTGACCGGCTTGTGGCAGGTGTCCGGCCGTAACGATGTTAGCTACGAAGAGCGGGTAAAGCTCGATATCTTTTACATCGAGAACTGGAGCCTGTGGCTCGACATTCGGATCATCATCCGCACCGTCCTAATTTTGGTGAGCGGCCGAGGGGCGTACTAGTGGCCCAAGGGCGGCGAGCAGAATTACTTCCATCCGGTGCTCCGCCCGATATCGTCCGCTCCGGTGAAAGTAATTCTGCTCGCCCTCGTGTGGCAATTGTGCACGACTGGCTCACCAATCAGGGTGGGGGAGAGCGGGTGGTCTGGGCCTTGCATCAGGCCTTTCCGAAAGCCCCGATTTACACCTCGGTATTTAACCCCGAATCACTACCGCAATTCGCTCATCTTGATGTGCGTACTTCTTTTTTACAACATTGGCCGCTAGCGAAGACTAAGCACCAGTTATTTCCAACCCAGCGAACATTAGCCTTTGAAGCTTTTGATTTCAGCGGCTATGACGTTGTAATTTCTTCCTCTAGTGCCGAGGCCAAAGGCATTATTACGAAGCCGAGCACTCTTCATATTTGTTACTGCCACACCCCCACGCGCTACTACTGGAGTGATTACGCCCAGTACCGCCGCAGTACCGGTTTCGGCATTCTCTCGCCGTTGGTTCAATTGGCCATGCCACGTCTGGTGGAACGTATGCGCATCTGGGATTTTGCGGCTGCCCAGCGGGTTGATAGGTTTATTGCTAATTCCAAGTATGTTAAACAGCGCATTTCCAAATATTACCGCCGGGACTCGGATGTCATTAATCCGCCCATTCAAGCTGAGCGCTTCCAGATTGGTGCTGGTGCGCGTAGCGGCTTTGTCGTGATTTCCCGGCTGATTCCGTATAAGCGCGTCGATCTGGCAGTGCGCGCCTGCACTGAGCTCAACTTACCGCTCACCGTCGTCGGCGACGGGAGTGAAATGGATAAGCTCAAAGCCATGGCCGGCCCGAGTGTCACATTTCTGGGTCGAGCAGGGGATGAGGCAGTCAATCGTGCCTACGCGTCGGCCACGGCCTTTATTTTCACTGCCGATGAAGATTTCGGACTTACCCCTCTCGAAGCCATGGCTGCCGGTACGCCAGTCATCGCTTACGGCAAAGGCGGTGCCACCGAAACCGTTGTCGAGGGCAAAACTGGTACCTTTTTTGCTCAACAGACCGTGGCTTCGCTCAAATCTGCCCTCCAAGCTTTCGACCCGAAGGTCTACGCTGCGGCTAAAATCCGCGCTCACGCCGAGAAGTTCGACGAAACTGTCTTTATCAAAAAAATCCAAAAATTTGTTGCGGACAACCTGAAAGAATATCAGAAAAACCTGAAAAGTGACTGAGCGTACCATTCTGGTGGTGGGCAGCGGGGGTCGCGAGCATGCTTTGGCGTGGAAGCTGGCGCAGTCGCATCAGGTCGGTAAAATCTATGTCGCACCAGGTAATGCCGGTACTGCTCAATTGGCCGAAAATCTCCCCATCGAAGCCACCGACGTACCTGCACTTCTGGAGTTCGCTCAGTCCCATAAAGTCGATCTTACCGTCGTCGGCCCCGATGACCCTTTAGCCATGGGAATTGTGGATGAGTTTCGGTCTGCTGGTCTGGCCATCTTTGGCCCTACTAAAGCCGCTGCTCAAATCGAAGCTTCCAAAGCCTTTGCTAAAGACCTTATGACGCGCCAAAAGGTCCCCACGGCAAGATTTAAAAGCTTCAGTGACTACATCAAGGCCCAGAAGTATCTTAAAAAGCAGCAGCTTCCGTTGGTAATTAAAGCCGATGGCCTGGCTCTGGGGAAAGGGGTGTTTATCTGCCATACAGCCGCAGAGGCCGCTTCGGCCCTGGACGAGATAATGCTCAAAAAACGCTTTGGGGCCGCCGGCGGCCAGGTCGTGATTGAACAACTGGTCAGGGGACAAGAAATTTCCATCCATGCCCTCTGTGACGGAACCACCACGACGATGTTCCCGACATCCCAAGATCACAAACCGATTGGCGAGGGCAATTCCGGCCCCAATACCGGCGGCATGGGTGTTATTGCGCCAGTGCCATCGGTGTTGCCAGCGCTAATCAAGCGCATAATTGGGCAGACGGTCGATCCGATACAGGCAGGGCTGACAAAAAATAACACTCCGTATACCGGCTGCCTCTACCCAGGATTAATGATTAGCCCCAGTGGTGACTTCAATGTGCTGGAATATAATGCTCGGTTCGGCGACCCAGAAACCCAGGTGTATATGCGCCTCCTCGAAACCGATCTTTACGACGTTCTTCAGGCTTGTGTCGACGGTAATCTCGATCGTATTGATATCAAGTGGCGCTCAGGTTTTGCTGTCACTATCGTGCTGGCATCTGGCGGCTATCCGGCGGAGTATCGCAAAGGCCTGCCAATATCAGGTTTGGAGGCTGCATCAAAGCTGACGGGAATTGAGTTATTTCACGCCGGTACATCTGTAAAAAATAGCAAAATCGTAACAGCAGGCGGCCGCGTTCTCAACGTCACCGCCACTGGCGCCACCCTCAAACAAACTCTTGACCGCGCCTACGAGGCCGTCGGTCAGATTGAATTCGAGAATATGTACTTCCGCCGGGACATCGGCGCCAAAGCTCTTAACCTGTAACACCCGGTTAATAAGGCAAAGCTGGTATCATGTGCTCATGTTTAGTTCAAAAGGTCGTATTAATCGCGCAACATTTGTAGTCAGATACATCCTGCTTTTCGTGGCTGTGGTTGCTATTGCTGCCTTGGGAGTGGGCCTGGCTGCCTCCTATCAAAGCATCACACACCAAAACGCTCAAAATAATCTGATTGGGGACGTAGTTGCCGCGCTCTACTTTATTGCCGTTATTGTTGGTATCTTTGCTTATTTTTCATTACTTGCTCGTCGGGTGCAAGATGTGGGCATTAGCAAGTATTGGGTGTTGGTGTTTTGGCTCGCAGAGGGCCTCATTAGTCTGGCCTTACATAAAGACTTGCCGCTGGTCGATCTAGCATTCGCCCTCATTCCTGGGGGTTCGAGTGCGAATAAATACGGACCTCCGCCGATACGCGGTATCGAGTGGTCGCGCCTTCTGAAGTTTCGCTAATATAGTTTAGTTACTTAGCGCTTTTGGCCCGCTCCACTACGGCCTTAAAGGCGGCGGGTTGGCGGACGGCCAATTCGGCCAGCATCTTGCGGTCGAGCTCAATCCCGGTCTTCTTCATCGCGGCAATAAACCGGCTGTACGAGATGTTGTGTTCGGTTAGAGCCGCATTAATCCGAATGATCCACAAGCTGCGCAGATCGCGCTTCTTGTTGCGGCGGTCGCGGTAGCTGTAGGAAAGGGCCTTGAGCACTGCCTGGCGCGCCAAGCGTACACTGGCGCGGCGCATATGGCTCATACCCTTGGTTTGGGCCCGCAGCTTCTTGTGGCGGGCGTGGGTGGTAACTCCGCGCTTTACTCTCATTTGTAGGTCCCCAGCATGCGCTTGATGTTCCCGGCATCGCCTTTAGAGACCTCGAACTCCTGCACGTAGGTGCGTTTGGTCTTGGTCTGCTTGTGCGCCAGCAGGTGGCTGCGGTAAGCTTTGCGGCGCAGCATTTTGCCGCCGGCGCTCAGCTTGATCCGCTTGGCCATTCCTTTATGGGTTTTCATCTTCGGCATGGTTATTCCTTATCAGTATCGGTTGCAGTAGGGGGTGATGGCTTGCGCGTCTTGTCCAACGCCAGCACCATCGTCATTTCCCGACCGCTCAAGCTCGGGTCTTGCTCGCGGATAGCGATGTCTTCCACCGCGGCCATGAACCGGTCTAGAACCTTGCGCCCCAGCTCGGAGTGAGTAACTTCGCGGCCGCGGAAGCGCAGGCTTACCTTCACTTTGTGGCCGGTCGTAAGGAACTCGCGAGCGTGGCGCACCTTTACATCGAGGTCGTGCTGGCCGATTTTGAGGCCAACCCGCACTTGCTTGAGATCTTGGTTGCGCTGGCTTTTACGGTTCTTCTGGTTGAGCTTGGTCTGCTCGTATTTGTACTTGCCCCAATCCAGGATCTTAGCGACTGGTGGTTTGGCGCCAGGGGCGATTTCCACCAGATCGGATCCGGCTGCGGCAGCTTGCTCTAAGGCTTCGGCAATAGAAACCACTCCAACCTGTTCGCCATCAAGACCGACCAGCCGAACTTGGGGTGCGGTGATCTCTTGATTCAAACGGGTTTTTGGTTGCGCTATTGCCGACCTCCTAAAAGCTTCGGACTCAGTCTAACAGATAGGGAACCGGTGGTCAACTTCAATTACTCCGACTTAAAGCTCGTGTCGGGCTTTTCGGTAATGAAGCGGATCTGGCGATTGGTTAGGCGGATAGCGATTGGTGTGCGGCTGCTAACCTGCCCATCGATCATTAAACCGGTCGGCGGCGTTGTTTCAATTACAACGCGCTTGGCCCCAAACCGGCTAAAACCATCCTCGATATAATCCTTTTTGAGAACGCGCCACAAGTAACTGGTTAGTTGGCGTTGAGATGGCTTATCGAAGAGCGTAACGATGAGGCGATTATCGGCCAGGGGATGGTCGAACTTTTGATTGGTAATGCTGAGGCTAAACAGCGGCGCCTCCAGCTCTAAGTTGTTGTCGATGGTGATTTTGCAGGAGAGCGGCTCGTAGTTTTGAGCGTGACCCCAGCCCTGCCAAAACTGGCCCAACCGACCGGTAAGGCTGGTGCCTTCGGCGGTTTCCACTTGTTTGTCGAGGTCGGTTTCAAACCCTAGCGTAAGAGTCGAGAGGAAGTATTTTTGGCCGGCGGCAATTAACCCAAAACTGGAAATACGCCGCGCCGCCAGAACCTCACAAGCTTGTTGCCACCCGGTAATGCCGAGCCTGTGGGCTAAAAAATTGGAGGTACCCATTGGGATGATACCGACTGCCACATTCTCCTTGGTGATGCCATTAACGGCTTCGTTTACCGTTCCGTCGCCGCCGACTACCACCACAGTGTTATAGCCCTTCTCGATGGCCATCTTCACCATTTTGGTGGCGTCTTTGGGGCCGGTAGTTTTGGCGAACTCACCGTCGATACCGAGTTCACGCAGGCGCGTGCGTAGTTTTTCCTGCACCTGATTAATCTTACCTTTGCCGGCGGCCGGGTTGATGACGTAGTAGTACATGGGTGGGTTTACCCGCTGACCTCGGTTCGTTCGGCGACTTCGGCGGCTACCACCGGCTTCATTTTGCTGGCACCGATGAACGTCGCCCCCATGGCAATTTCCAGGCGGCCGGTGTCGATGTCGCCGTGGACCTGCCCGGATTCCCCAATGCTGACGGAGTCGCCAGCCGTCACATTACCATCCACATAGCCGGCAATCGTTGCGCTGGTGGCGTGGATGGTGCCGGCGATCCGGCCGTTAATGCCAATCGTAACGTGGCCGCCACTCTTGATGTTGCCAACCAGCGCTCCGTCAATGGCGATGTCGCCGTCGCTGCTGACATTACCCTTTAACTTCACGCCCGAACCGATAACGGTGTCGATACTCGAAACATTAAATACGTCAGTTTTGGCCATAGTTACTCCTTTGTGGTCACGGGACCCGTTTAGCAGCTTGGTTTAGCGCCTGTTTTTCTTCTTCGGAAAGGGGATATTTGCTCTTATTATAATCGATCGGTTTTACGTAGACGCGGGTGCCTTCACGGCCGTGGATACTGGTGAGGACGTAACCGGAGTTGTGGGAGTCCAGTACGGCCAGCACGAAACTTTGGTCGCCACCGGTGTCACCAAACGGATTAAAACGCACTATCGAGATCTTTTGCGAGGCCAGACTGCCACTGGCGGCCAGCCGTTTGTAGGCATCATCCAGCTTGTCGAGGTGTTTGGCGACGGTGGCGACCTGTTTGAGGTGGCTCGCCAGCACCTTCTCCAAGGAGTTACCGTCGGTGGTGCCAAGGGCGGTCGTAAACCGCCGTTGCAATACTAGCACGCGCCACAGGCAGTAGGCAGCAATGAGGATGCTTAGGGCGGTAATGGCGATAAGCAGATTGTTCACAAGTAATCCGACGTCATATCGTTACAGTATAGTCGCTGCCGGGAGCAGCGCGCAACGTGGTAGTATAGGGGAGATATGGCCAAGAAGAAGAAAGCCAAGCACAAGAAGAAGGTGCATCGTCGCCAGTCGTCGCGGCCGCAAGGAGTTGGGAACGCGGCCGTAGCGGCGACTTCCGCTACCTCAACACCTGAGGCACCCCCGGCTGTAGCGGCTCCGACGCCGGTTCAGGCTCCGGTCCTTGCCATGGGTGCAGCGTCAAGCATTCCCGCAGCTCGATCGAGTTACGTAGGGAGCGACGTCCGTCGCATCGGCATTCTCGCGACTAGCTGCGTCGTGGCTGAGGTCGTGCTGTGGTATTTATTTACCTACACCGGCCTGGGGTCTGCGGCCTACGGGCTGATCAAATAGCCGGCCGATAGCGCAGCGCTTCTCCCACGTGAGCAGGCAAGATGGTGGCCGAACCTTCCAGGTCGGCTATTGATCGGGCTACTTTAATCATGCGCATATAAGCCCGCACCGACAGGTTGTGGGCTTGTAGGGCACTCCGGGCGAAAGCGAGGGCTTCGGGGGATAATTTGGCAATCTTATTCAACTGCTGGTTATTAAGCCGAGCATTGAGTGGTGCCGTCCGGCTCAGTCGTCGCTTCTGCCGGTTGCGGGCTGCCGCCACCCGCTTGGCAACCTTCGCGCTGGACTCTTCGGCTGTCCGGCGCTGCAGGAATTTGGGATCGACACGCCCCACCTGCATAACGATATCGATGCGGTCCAGCAGCGGTCCCGATACTTTACGAGTGTAACGAGTGATCTGACTCAAGCTACAAGTACACGCTCGCGTGAGGTCGCCAGCATAGCCGCACGGGCAGGGGTTTTGCGCCGCCACCAGCATGAAAGCAGCCGGGTAGGTTACGACCCCATGGGCACGGGCGATAGTTATGATCCCGTCCTCTAACGGTTGGCGCAGCACTTCTAGCACCTCTCGCCGGAACTCCGGTAGCTCGTCGAGAAACAGCACGCCCTGATGGCTGAGGCTGATCTCTCCCGGTCGGGGTACGCGTCCGCCGCCAATCAACGCAATATCGCTGGCAGTATGGTGGGGGCTGCGAAATGGGCGCTGCGTCATAATCCTTCCCATCGTCCGGCCTGCCACGCTATGCAGCTTAGTGACCTCGATCATCTCGTTTATCGTCGGAGGCGGCAGGATCCCGATCAGTGCCCGCGACAACATTGTCTTACCGGCTCCCGGTGGCCCGGACAGTAGCACGTTATGACCCCCGGCTGCTGCAATCTCCAATGCGCGCTTAGCTTCTGGCTGGCCGTAGACCATGGCAAAATCCGGTACCTGGCTGGCGCCGGGGATCTTTCCCACCAATCGGGGCACGTTCGCTGTCACTAAGGGCTGTAGGCCCATCAAGTGACCATACACTTCCAGCAGCGTTTTGGCCCCGTACACCTTAATTCCACTGATCAATGCGGCTTCAGCGGCATTTTCCGCCGGCACAAACAGCGCTGAAATACCATGAGACGCCGCCAGTTGGGCATAGGAGAGAACTCCCGGTACCGGGCGCAAGCTACCATCCAAAGCCAGTTCTCCAATAAACAGGCAATCCGCCACCGGTTCGATTTGCTCGCTAGCCACCAGAATCGCTACGGCAATACTGACGTCGTAGGCGGTGCCGTCTTTGGGCAGATCGGCGGGTGCCAAGTTCAAAGTAATGCGTTTCGGCGGCACCAAGAGCTTGCTGTTGCGGATGGCGCTTCGTACCCGGTCGCGCGCCTCGTCCACCGCCTTGTTGCCCAGCCCGACCACTACAAAGGAGGGGAGGCCGTTGGTAATGTCGCATTCCACCTCCACGAGCGTCCCATCAAAGCCGACGCTAGCCGGAGCCGCTACCTTTGCTAGCATGATTCTTGTCTACCCATACTTCGAGCCTACCGAACACCTTACGAACAGGCAATTTTTTAACCCTTATTTAATGATTATGTTGTCAGCTCTTATTTACAAAACTAGAATTTCGTGCTATAATCAGGCCAATGAATGAAGATTTAATTAAACAAGTTGAAGACTTGGGCCTCAGTAATAAGGAGGCCCGTGTTTATCTCGCCAACTTAATGCTGGGGCCGGCTGGGGTTCAACAGATCGCTGATGTGAGCGGCATTAAGCGAGTTACCACCTACGTTATCTTGGAGTCGCTGGTTAGCTTAGGCTTGGTCAGCCAAACCACTCACGCTAAAAAGACTTTGTTTAATGCCGAGGCGCCCGCTAACTTACAGCGCCTACTGGAGAAGCGTGAGCAGTCATTGCACGACCAGAAACATCAACTAGAAGAACTGCTGCCGCAGCTTAAGAACCTCAAGACGCCCCCCAAGGATGCTCCAACTGTGAAGCTTTATGATGGCGCCGAAGGTATACGCACCGTGGTAAAAACGTTTATCCAAGAAGGCCGGGAGGCCGGGATACAAGAAACCTACGGAATGAGTAATCTTGATGAGTTGCACGCTATCTTCCCCGAGATTGCGGCCGCTGAGTCAAACCCCGATAGAGTAAAAGCAGGCATGCATAGTCGCATTATTTATACTTCAAAGCGTGGCGCCATCCTCGAGGCAGGGGATAAAAATAAGCTGCGTGAATCAAAGTATGTCGATATCAAAAACTATCCTATCCATGGCGATATGGCGATTGTCGGAGACCGTGTAGCAATGGTTTCCCTGGCCGGAACCCAACCCATCGGCATTATTATTAAAAGCCAAGAGCTTACCGGAATGCTCACCAGTCTATTTAATATAGCGTGGGAATGCTTGCCTGCAGATTAAGCGCAATTTTTCTTCTATTACGTAGCATTTATCATATTGACTCGAAGTAGGGATAGTGCTATTGTAATTCTTGTCTTCTGACGGATAGCGCGGCCCAGCCGTTGTCAGAGACTCGTGTAAATCCGACAAGACAGGAGCTGGAGATGTTGACATGATATCTCAAGCAGGCAGCAGAGCCCTGTCTCGAAACGGCAACATGACCTGATCGAGCTGGGCTCCGGTCAAAAACTTCGCCCTTGGTACTCTGATTGGAATCGCCGCCGGCACTTCGACCGGAGCCCGCCGCCGGCGCTCTGATTGGAACCGCCAAGGGATGAAGGAAGTGCGCAGTACAACATATCAGGCCTGCCTACCCATGGCACTGGCCTGAACTTCAGAGGGTAACAGCCGGGGGAACAGCCCCCACGGGCGTCGCCCCCGGCTCTACCTCATAAGCTCCTCCGTTGCACGGAAGCACCTTAAGAGTTTCGGAGGCACCCGCCGCCTCCCTAAAATCTGCGCCGACCCATCAAAGCGAGTCGCGCAGAAATGGCAGCAGGCCTCGAAGAGGTGGCGCACGCTGTCCATCCCGTGCCCTGGGACCCTGTAATTTTCATCCCCCGGGATCCCAGGCAGGGATGACTTAGAAGCCCCGAGCTCCTCCAAGGAGCCCGGGGCCCTTTCATTTCTGGGCTAATTATTAAGATTTAATGGTAGAGAATTAGGAGCTAGCGCTTCGGCGTGTGTTTTTCCGCCGTGGCCATCACCAGCTGCGCGATGGTATCAGCGGCTTTGGGGGTGGCCAGCTGCTTGGCAGCCGCCGCAGCTCGCGACAAGGCATCCGCATCTTCTACCAGGTAGCGCAGCGTCGCCACGAGATCCACCTTCTTTGGCGCCCAGTAGCCTGCACCAGTGTGGCAGACGTACTCCACATTGCCCTCCTCCTGCCCAGGAACGCGGCTATACAGAATCATCGGCAAGTTCATATTTAAAGCCTCGGTGATGGTGCCTGGACCGGCCTTAGTAATGAGGACGTCGGCGGCTTGCATAAATCCCGGCATATCCTCCACGAAGTCATAGATCCGGGCCTTGCTGGCCCAGGGCTGCTTGCGTAGGCGCTCGGCCAATCGGCGGTTTTTGCCGGTGACAATCACCGGGGTTACGGCAATGCGTGCCGCGATAATAGCTTCGGCTAAGGCCCCAAGAGGACCTACACCGGCACCGCCGGCCATCAGCAACGCAACCTTGCGGTCGAGCGGCCAATCCAGGCGCTTACGGGCGGCATTTTTATCACTCTTAATAATGAACCGCGGCGACACCGGCAATCCGATCCGTCGCAGCCGGTTGGTGGGGATACCGGCCATCAGTGCTTGATGGTAGGCTGGCTCGGTCGGTACCACTGTAATATCAGCCCGCGGGTCAAACCACACTGGCGGCAGCGTTACCAGGTCGGTTACTATCGTAATGACCGGTATTTTTTGGTGGCGGCGAGCCAAGGCGTCCATAACCGGTGAGCTGGCAAAGTGGTAGGTGGAAACAATGATGTCGGCCGGATGTTCGTCAAGCAGTGTGTATACCGCGCGGCGGGTATAGAGCGTAATGCCTTGCATTACCAGGCGGGAACGCCGCCGCCCATTCCCGATCTCGTAGAACTGGCGGTAAAACTGAGGCGCTTTCAGCATATGACTGTAGGATTCAGGCGCCAAGTCGAGCGGTTTGGGGGCATAATCCTTGAGCGCGTCGACAATATCGATCTCTATCTGATCCCCATAGCGGTTCTCGAGGGCTTCTATGACCGCTTTGATGGCACTGGTGTGTCCGCCACCGGCACCGGTATGCAGGCATAGGATGCGCAATGGGCGGGTGGGGACGGGAGAGGGGCTGTCAGTCACAATACCGTTAGTATACCAAACCCGCGAGATGACGCGGCCACCCAAATCCTGTATCATACCAGTTGTGCAACAGCAGTCATCACCCCAAATTAGTGTTGTGATATTGGCCTATAACGAAGAGGCGACCATTGGTCGTTGCCTCGAGAGCATTGTCGCCCAACGTCAACCGGCCGACGAGATCCTGGTGGTCAATAACAACTCCACCGACCGCACTGCCGAGATTGTGCGGCAGTTTCCGGCACGCCTGGTCGAGGAACCAGTGCAGGGGTTTACTCCTGCCCGCAACCGCGGCTTTAACGAGGCCTGCTACCAGATCATGGTGCGTTTCGACGCCGATGGCGTCATGCCGCCCGGTTGGTTGGCGGCGGTCAGGGCGCTATTTGCTGAGCAACCCCATCTGTTAGGTGCCAGCGGCCCCGTATACTACCACGATCTTCCCGGCCTGCCGCGGGTGCCGTTCCCGTTCCCTGGGAACCAGCTCTATATGCGCTTGGTAGGATGCTGGCCAACCCTGGTCGGGCCAAACATGGTCATTACCAAAGCCGCCTGGGAGCTGGTGAAAGACGAGCTGCATCACAACGACCGCGCCGTCCACGAGGACATGGATCTGGCTATCCACATCCGCCACTACGGTGAGATTGCTTACGACCGCCGGCTAACCCTTACCACGTCGCCTCGTCGTCTCGTGTCCGAGCCCCAATCCTTCTTTTTTGAATATCCGCTTCGCAATATCCGTACCGTCATGATCCACCTGCCGCGCTTGCGCCGTCTGGCCGACGGCAAGCTGGTGCTGTCCGGCAGTCGTAAGCACAAGTAGGCACACGAGTCGATGGAATACCTCCAAGTTATCAAACAGCCCAATTTTGCCCGGCTGTGGTTTGCTCAAATCCTCTCCCAAGTCGGCCAAAATCTCCTTAATTTTTCATTAATTATCTTAGTGTATGATCTCACCGTCGGATCGCGTTTTGCCAACTTGTCGGTGGCTCTCCTGGTGATTGCCTTCGGTTTGCCGTCGCTACTGTTTGCTTCGGTCGCCGGTGCTTATGTTGACCGCTGGGACCGCCGCAAAGTCCTCATAGCCTCAAATATTCTCCGCGGCCTCCTAGTATTGATTTATATCCGAATCGATCACCATCTCTGGTGGATTCTGTTCTTGAGTTTCGTGATCTCGACAATCCTGCAATTCTTTGTACCGGCCGAAACCGCCACTATCCCCAAGGTCGTTCCCAAAAAACTCCTGCTGCCGGCCAATTCGCTATTCATTTTTAGTATTTATGCGGCATTTATCGTGGGCTACTCCGCTTCGGGTCCCTCCATCGAACTATTCGGCAACCATGGCCCCTATGTGCTGGTGGCCGCCATGATGGTCTTGGCCGGCCTCCTTACTGCTGGGATCCCGCGCCAGCCCCCCGGCGACACTACCACGCGGCCCATCAAGCTCGACCTCGTCCGCCACATGCGCACCAACTGGGAGTTGGTTACCGCTCACCGCCAGCGCTTTTTCTCGATTCTGCAGCTCACCATTACCCAGGCAGTAGTCTCAATTTTAGTCACCCTAGCGCCAGCCCTCAGTATGGCGCTGCTGCACATCCCCCTGCAACAGGCCAGCCATGTTCTCATCATCCCCGTGGGTATCGGTATGGTCCTGGGGGTTTTGCTGGTCAACGTGGTGGCCCGCAAACGCGACAAAACCATTGTTATCCAGGTGTGCCTGGTTATTGCCGCCGTCACCCTCACACTGCTAGGCCTCAGCGGCCACCTCTACAGCCTCTACCACGGTAATACTATTGTGCCGGTGGCGAGCATCGCCGTTATCGTCAGTATGCTGATGCTCATCCTTGGCCTCATCAACGCCATGATTAGCGCCGTCGCCCAAACCCTCCTCCAAGAGAGCACCAGCGACGACAACCGCGGCAAGGTGTTTGCTTCGCTCAATATGATGATTAACCTGGCCGCAACCGCTCCCATCCTGCTGGCCGGTCTCCTCGCCTCGATCTTTAGCGTCACTAAGGTGCTGACCTTGCTCGGTACGCTGCTAACCATTTACGCCTTGTATCTGGCCTGGGCCTATCGCCCCGATGCCGATGCCCCGGTCTCACAACCTAATTAAAAAAGAGCCCGCAGGCTCTTTTTAGGTGTGGGCCGCTCGGATTATTCCGGCTCATCTTCCAGCTGCTCTTGGGCTGCCGCCGCAAACTCGTCGCTGCTCATCTGGGCGCTATCATCCGTAGGTAGTTGCTCGCGGAAACTCATGCCATCATCAGCCGCCAGCGACTCGTCGGGCATCGAGATGACTGCCGGATCCTCGGCACTCATTTGGTCACTGGCCATATCGCCGCTGACCGCGTCGTGCTGTTTGCCAATCCGTTCCTGAAAGCTCTCGCTGGCTTCCACCTTGTCCCAACTGCTACCATCTTGATCTGCCATTCCCAAACCCTCCTCAACTCATTAAATAGTAATGATAATTGTAGGGTTCCGTGCGCCTCAAGCCTACCGCCACAGCTACCAAAACCGGCTCCAATTGCTCCCAATTCTCCGTCATAACGCGGACGCTTATGCTTTATTTTTCAGGTGTAACCAGGTATAATCAAAGGCTCTGGGGCTGTCTAGCTTCGACGAAAGATCCTTCACAACCTACTCGGCACGTCGCAGGCATGCGTTAAATCCAAATTTGAACAACTGGCAACAGTATTGTTTCGCGGGTTAAGGCGCTGTTCCAAGCTCCTTCTCTTGCACCAGTTTACGCTTAAGCGCTAAACCATCGGCTCCTGACACCAGATAGGGGTTCGCCGGTGTCATATTTCTGGCTGCTGATGTAGTGACGCCAGACGCTACATCCTAAGACAGTTGGCTGCGGTATGTGGTTATTTCGTCCGTTTCGAGATCACTGCCAAAGGGATGAAGCGGTCTAAACGTGTAGAAGGGTAGGGGGTGAACTTTCGGACCGGGGTGCAACTCCCCGCAGCTCCACCAGTATTGATTTTTATTGTTATTAGTGCTATACTATTATTAGTTTTGATGTCGAAGCAGAGATCAAAAGGTTCCCGTCGTCAACGTCCGGGAGGACAATATGCCTGTTATGGTCAGAAGGTCCCCTCAGTCCGAAAAATTTGCCAGCCGCATCCGCATCGTTCTTCCAGTGTTTCTAGCAGCTTCCGTCTTGTTCGTGGCGGCAACGATCGCTTTCTGCACGATTGAATCTAGCCTCTTTTCGGCTCCTCAGGGAGTACGCACGTTGGTTGCAGGAATGCTCATGCTGCTAACAGCGATTGCTTACAGCGTGGGCAATCTGTTGAGCCGGCCAATCAACGCCCAACTTGGCATCTTCTGGGTGTTCGCAGCTGGAACGTTTTGCCTCGCAGTACTCTTGTTCGTTGCAGTAGCCGTTAGTTAGCCAAAGCATTTGTAGGGTGATTATCGAGGCTGCGTAGACTTAGCCCGCGACGTTAAAGCGCCCTCTCCGGAGCATCATTTCCGGTGAGGGCGTTATCATTTGTGCTAATAGTTTAAGCGAACAGTAATACTTGAAAACTTAAGTTTTAATGCTATAATCATCTTCGAATAGGGAGAATAAGCTTCCTATTAGGACTACGGAGGTGCTCGATGAGCACTGCAACAACTCAGCGGGGGGGGGGCGATACTGGTCTTGAGCCCATGCTCGAGTTCAAGTTCCCCGAGACGGCGACTGGACAGGTCGACGCTAGGACATTGGTGCGTTGGTGCTCCCATCGTCCCATGCTCCGGGCACTCGAGCAGCATCGGTTCAAAGATCCGCGCCTCGTTATCGTTGTGCGTGGCCCGTTCGAAAGGCTTGACGGCAGTTACTCCGACGTAGAGTGGGAGGAGACAGCTGTCTACTGCGTCAAGCTGACGGCCGAGATGCACCACGTCTACTTCCACAGGCCTGGCAAGAACGAGATTCGAGCCTTCGTCGTGGACTATAGCGACAAGACAACACGGGAGTGGATGCGCGAACAGGTAGACGTCCCTAGGCTTCGGCTGAGTGGCGTTGCACGCAGCCTCCCCAGCTCGCTATACAGACAGGGTGGCGGCCTCCGAGCTGAGGACGAAATGCGGCTCAAGCTGTTCGGCACGGACGCACTGGAGACAGTGGAGGTGCCAGATGGGCTGTTTGCTCCGCTCCCCACAGGGTGGAGGCAGAGGTTCGTTAAGCGCTACTACAAGGGTAAGCCGTACGACCAGTGCGACTTCCGCGACCAGGTCATCAAAAGCGTGCTCAAGGCGGCGTTCTTCGTCACTATCGGCACGCTCATCCGCTTCATCACGCTCGTATGGGCGGTGTACGCCGGATGGAGAAACATCGACTGGAAGTCAATGCTGCGGCCGCTCGAGCCGAACGTCGATGGCCCTGTGGCCAACGTCAATACGCGCTCGAGGTGGTTCGTGAACGACATAGGTCGAGCGCGTATCAGTCCGCTCCTACTTATCAATCCAGTGGTACTGACGGTGGTTCCAAACCTCCTGTTTGGCCTGTCGAGGATTCACCACGACGAAAAGATACACGGTCACACAGTGTCCGTGCGTGAGGCGAGTACGGGCTACTGGGAATGCATTGCCTGGGTCGATGGGTCAATCGTTGGACTCGCTTTGGCGGTCACAGCGGTTATCCTGCTGATTTGGGGCGCAATCCTGTTGGTCGGAACCATAGCCAACAGCAGTGTGCTGTCCGACAGCCGCCTCGCAGAGTTCGTGGGCACCAAGCTCGACGACTTCTCAAAGACGCGCAAGGAAGCCAGCGCTCGTCGCAAGAAAGAAGAGAAAGAGCGCGAAAAGCGTGAACTCAAAGATATCGAGGCAGCTGTCGCTGCAATGACCTGCGAGTTCAGCACAAGCCAAGTTTCGGTTGCGGCACTCCCCAAAGGGAAGCGCACCATTCAACTGAGAGTATCTCAGGCAAAGGTACGCTTCTGTAAGCCGTTTGCGAGATAGCACAGGAGAAAGGCTTAAACTCCTACCCGCCGAGGGAAACCTCGGCGGGTGAAGCAGCAATTATTGAAGTGTATAGTCAGATGTACTTAAAATTTTTGGGTTTTCGCTCTTGATAAATATCCCATGCAACCTCACAATACCTCCAGGTCTTCTACGACAGGAGTGAATAGAATGACAGTACTTCATAACGTCGTCGTTGGATCAAACAATCCCGCGAAGATTGAAAGCGTGCGCCAAGCATTCTGCGGAGTTTGGCCTACTACGCACTGGGATGTCCAAGGTATCTCCACGAATTCCGGCGTCGCTGAGCAGCCACTTGATGAGCTTGAAACGCTTACCGGTGCTCGCAATCGAGCTCAGGTTGCTTGGAGTGTGGCTGGATCGTGGTACTCAACCAAGATGGTCTTGAGGGTGTGGCTTCGACGGCCAGGATTTCCATCCCAGATCATTTTTACCAGCAAATGCAGTCAGGTCTGCCCCTCGGAGATATCTGTGATCAGGAGTTCGGTACGACTAATATAGGCCAGAATGCCGGCTATTTCGGCTTGATGACCAACAATGCCGTAACCAGAACGAGCGCCTATCGTGAGGCAGTGGCTTTTGCATTGGCGGTTTTTGTGCATCCGGGGCTGTTTGCAAGGAAAACTGGGGCGGTCGGGGAGTAATCCCGGCCGCCTTTTCTAATTACAGGTTTGCTTGAAAGAACGCCGTCGAGTGCTCGATCAGCAGCTGATGATTGCCCGCGCTTGAGAATTGGTGGTCATCGCCCGGGTACTGATAAAAGGTGACATTCTTATGGGCCGCTATCAAGGCATCATTCAAGTGTTGTGAAAATGAGAACGGCACCGTAGAGTCGCCAACATCATGATTGACCTGTACCGGCCCTTTAATCATACTGACATAATTGATCGCCGAAGCTTGATTATAGAAGTCCGGATTACTCTTAGGCGTCCCATGATCGGCTAGTAGTTTTTGCAACTCCGCCGTAACCGTTGCCGTTGGCTGGTCATTCGGCGCCGGACTGTGTGGCCAATTGTAAAAGAAGTCATACATCGAGCCGACCACCCCATTTGCAATCACCGTGGCTTTCACATCTGGGCTGATGTCGGCCACATTCAACGCGATGTGCCCGCCGAGGCTGTGTCCAAAGGTGCCGATGCGGCCGGGATTAACCAGGCTGTACTGCTTCACCGAGGCGATCAAGTTCATGATGTCATAGGTGTCGTCCGGGGCGTAGTGGCCGCTGGTGGCGGTACCTTGCGATTGGCCGACGCCGCGGTAATCCGGCTTAATCACTACGAATCCAGCCCTAGCCCAGGCTGCAATAAAATCATGGTAGTCACCGCTCGTAGTCCGATACTGCGTCGGCTGGATGTAGCCGTGCATCAAGATGATAGCGGGATAGCCGCCGGCTGGCGGGGGGCTTGTCGGAGTACTCTGCAGGGCGTATTCGGTGAGCCCGTCGGAAACAAATGAGACCACCGCGTTGGTATAGCCACCCTGGTTGCCGAGTGACTGCGTTGTAGTAATTGGGCTGGCCTTGTAGCCACGGGTACGCATGGCCTCGATGGTAAGTGGGTCAAGCGGCGCAGTTTTGGCTTTGGGCGTTGGTGTCGGCGTGTGGCTGTTGCTTTGCGGCTTGGTGGTCGGATGGTGTGTGTCGTACCAGACCCCGCCGGCAGCGGCTACCACAACAATCGCCACAATTCCCATAGCTATCTTGCGCTTCATACCGCCATGGTAGCATGCGGTTGACCGAGGCGAGCAATTGGACTATAACTGCTACATTGGTTCCTTACATCCGAATACCGGGAGGTGGCTATGGGGCACAGCAGAGGCGCACAGACCAGTCAGAGCGACAATAAGACAGATGAGTCGACCGACACATCGGCAACCAACTACCACAACACCCCAAGCAGGGCAAAAAACAAACGGTGCAGACGTGCCACATTCGATGCCAAAGAACGTCCGCAAGCGGAACGCAAGTTTTCCGCCATGACCAAACGTCAGCAGTGCAAAATGGAGAAGAAAGCCCGGGGAGACGGGCGCCGGACCCCACAACCGAGCTTCTAGCTCGGGATTCCGTTTCAGCTCCTCCAACCCTCTTTATAACCCGCCTGGCGCCACGATTACCTTATGGTAGTCATCGGCGCCCGGCGGGCAACACGCCATTATAAATTCACTTACGCTTCAGTGGTTTTGAAGCTGCCCAAATCGTCTCGTACAGTACCCTCATCATTTCGCGGTGTTCCGCCGAGCTCACCAGCAGTGCGTAACCGCTGGCCAACGACGAGATATAAAGAACGCTGTCGTCGTACATAAAGATGGTGGTCCGGAAGCCGTCACCAAGCTTTTTGGGCATCATGCGGATCTCCGAAATATCGTAGTAGCGCTGGACGATTGCAGGATCAATCGTTGCGCCCCACAACGCCCGGGTTTGTACGCCCATCTTGTGGCGCATCTCCACATAGCGGGTCACAAAGTCGGGACCCAGTTGGGCAAAGAAGTTGTGGGATGGTACCAGACTATCGATGTGGCGGCCATGGCAGTACATAGTCTCCATAATCACGCTGCGTACGCCGGCAACCCCTTCATAAAACGAAACCTGGGGCTTTTGATCGCCTGAACGCTCTTTTTGGAATTGACGCACGAATTGGTTAATCTCTCCGGCAGTCTTCTTCTCGGCTGCTTGGCGCTCGCGCACGATGGTTTTTAACCGATCCAGCGGCTCGACCCGAAAGCGTTGGTCTTCCTCGAGTCCGGTTTTACTCAGCAGGCCTCGCTGTTCCAGAGAATTAAGTGCATAATACACCGTAGGTCGACTCCGATTAGTAACATGGACGATGTCGCGAGCGGCGCGAGCACCATGAAGCATTGCCAAATACACATCAATCTCAGCTTCCGTGAGCTCAAGTTGTGATAAAACCATCCGTGGATCAATCATTCTCATCTCCAATTTCATTGTGTCTAATCATTATTATACGCTCTTAACAATAGACAGGACCAGGCTTATGATCAAGCTGTCGCAACCGAAGTTCATCGACAATTCAACCAAGGGAGCATCATGAGCGCACGTACGCCTATCCTAATGGCCCGCTGGGTTGCGCTGTTTCCTCGCGCCAGCGAAGATGCCTTGCTCCACAGCTTTAATGAGCTACGGGAGCTCTATCAGCAGCGCGGTCGTTTCTACCACAACTTCGACCATCTCGGTTTCATGCTTGTAGCCCGCCAGCGCTATTTCTCTGACGCAACCGATGATGTCGATAAGGCTATCTATGGCCACGACGTTGTCTACGATGCTCATCGCCACGACAATGAGGAGCGCAGCTCCGGAGCCATGGGCGAAATCCAGCGCTCTCTGGGCGACTCAGAGGAGTCGATTACCGAGGTAAAGCGCCTGATCCCGCTAACCCAGAACCACCGCGTATCGGCTGGTGACCTTTCCGGTCAGCAGCTCTGCGACCTCGATTTGCTGTCGCTGGGGCTGGCAGCCGAGGAGTACCAGGCCAATACGGCGCGTATTCGTAAGGAGTATGCTTTTGCTTCCGATGCCGAGTGGGCCAAGATGAGGAAGTGGTTTATCGACGGCTTCCTGGGTCGCAAGGCTATCTATGCCACGCCGGACATTCGCGCAGAGTTCGAGGCTGCGGCCCGTCGCAACCTCGCCCATGAGCGCTCACTACTGAGTTAGCACTCACCAGTCGTCCATAAAACGAGCCCCGCTGGCAGTTTCTGCGCTAGCGGGGCGGGTCTCACTCCCTACGGACTAATCGTTAATGTCAGCGGTGCCAGGCTGGTAGTCTGGCCGAAAGTAGTTTGAGTTGCGGTAATCGTCCACTGGCCCGGCGTAAGGCCGAGCGAGGCCGCATTCCAGCTATACAGTGCGCCGCCATACTGGGCGTCCAGCGTCTGCTGCCCTAAATCCAGCGTTTGCCCCAGGGGACCAACCAAAGCCAAGTCACAGGTAGCCCCGGGAACGCCGACGCAGGTGGTTTCCATTTGGGGACTAGTAGTTGGGTTACTCGAAGATAGGCTGATTGACTGCTTATTCAGCACTTGACCGGCCGGTACTTGGATAGAAACCTGGGCCATTGCCCGCGCCGCGTCAATCCGCCCATACCCATACGCAAGAGTGCTATACTGACCGCCCATGCCGGCAACCTTATCGGCGCTTTGGGTGATCACCCCGATCAATGCGGCGGGCGAAATACCGGGTTCCTGCTGCACTAGCATGGCTGCCAGGCTCGCTGCCAGCGGCGTGGCAAAGGAAGTGCCGGAGTAGCCACATGTGTAGGCATTGGTGGCATTGCTAGCGGTATAAAAGGAGGAGCAGGCGTCCCCGGCAGTACCGGGAGCCATAACATCCAGATTCGATCCATAGCTGGAAAAGCTGGCGCGGTTGTCACTCGAATCGGTGGCACCCACCGACAGCACCTCCGGGTAGGCGGCTGGGTAGGAAAGGCAATTGCAACCACTATTACCGGCCGCTGCTACCACCAGTACTCCTTTAGAGATGGCATAATCAATCTGTTGATGAAGGTAGGGGTCATCCGAGGCAGAGCCCAAGCTGAGGCTGATAACCTTAGCGCCGTTATCGGCCGCATAGGTGACGGCGGCGGCAATTTGGTCAGTGTAACCGACCCCATCATCATTTAAAGCCTGCAACGGCATAATCTGGGAATTGGCGTCGAGTAATCCGGCCAGCCCAGCGGTCATGGTGCCGTGAAACACGGCGGCCCCGCTGGAGTTATCGGTTCCCGCCATGGGACTGCTGTCGTTGTGGACGAAATCCCATTCACTGCTGGTCCAACGCGAGCGCAAATCCTCGTGATTCAGCGCAAAGCCAGTGTCAATCACGGCAATCGACGGGGAAGCATTAGAAGAAGCAGCGGCAGTCCAGCCACCGGGCGCAGAAATTCGGCCCAGGAAGGGCTCCATCGAGTAGAGCGGCCCTGTGGGCGTACCGGAAAGAGCCTCATACTTATATTGCGGATGAGGATAATCGGGGAGCCGAACGCCGGACCCGGAAGGGGCTGCAGCTGGCGGTGAGTTATCGGCCTCGGCCGCGGCCAACGCTGCCGGTGCTGGTACGGCGCGTGCTGCTGCTAACGGGTTGGAGGTCTGAGTTATGTGCGGCCCGGTTGGACCGACGCCCAACGGACTGCCGACCTCGCCCCCAGCAGGGAACACCGCGGTGGCGATGAGGACCGCCAGACTAATAAGAACTGATTGTTTTGATTGGAGTTTTGTTTTTGTCATGGTGAATACCATGGAGTACACAATTAATACTATCATAACGCTTATGATTATGTATAGCCTCGCGTAACCGGGCGAGGTGAGGCTCACAATCCGCCTACGCTTCGAGAGCCGACCAATTGCTACAATTAATGTTGAAGTTTTTTGACAACTTTTGTATAATTAAAGTATGCAAATCCCTGAACTGGCCGCCAAACTCGAACCCCTGGGTCTTTCCGACAAGGAGGCCCGGGTCTACGTTGCCGCCTTGTTTCTGGGTCCGTCCGCCGTCCAGAAGATCGCCAGCCAGGCTGAAATTAACCGCGCCACTGCCTACGTCATCCTGGATCAGCTGGCCGAACTCGGCCTGGTCAGCCAGTCTCAAGAGGGGAAGAAGACGGTTTTTATCGCTGAGCCGCCAGAAGCCCTGGAAAGGTTGTTTGATCAACAACAGGCCCTTATAACCGAGAGAAAAGAGCGTCTAAAGACTATTTTGCCGGAATTAGACCTCAGTCAGCACGGCCAAGCACCTAACGCTCCGACCGTCCGGTTTTATCGCGGTATGGAAGGGATTAACGCCAGCGGTCAGGACCTTCGGCGCAAGGCTCGATCTGGAAGTACCATTTACGCGCTGACTAACTATGACGAGGTACTGAGAATCGTTCCCAACATACTCCAGGTTAATCCAGGGGCGCGCTTGCGCAAGCGACTCAAGAGCCAAGTCATCTATTCATACACAGGGGGAGAAGTTTCATCTGACGAAAAGGTGCTGCGATCAACCCGTAAAACGTCCTTGCCTTTAAAGGCCGATGTAGTCCTCTATGAAGAGCGAGGTGCGCTATGGACTTATGCGAAGGACCCTAAGCAAGCGACAGGGGTAATTATTGAGAATCCGGAGATTGTCGCCGTACTGCGTCAACTCTTTGAGCTTGCCTGGGAAGGAATGTTGAAAAAATAGTCACTCTGAGCTGACAAAGTAGTTGACTAGGAGCCCATTTTGCGCTAGAATAATACGGACGCACTGCCTAGTGTAGCAGTCAGGCTAAATCTGTTCCTCGTAAAAGAACGGCTCTAGGTCTGGTGGACAAAGCTACGAAGGTCAACGAGATTTGTAATCGTTGATGGCGCTTATCGCACAGTGTGGTTGACAATACGCAAACAGAAAAAGGAGTAGTGGATGCACTCGGAACGAATGGCCATGGCCACACCGACAGGCTGTCACTCGATCGACGGCCTCGCGAAGTTCTCGACGAACCACCTCGTCACCTGGCAGCGCCCGACCCCGGCCCGCTCGATCGGCGGCGGCTCCTAAGGACGGTGACAACCGTCTAGGGAGCTGGGACACCAACCGGCGTTCGCCACAAAGCTTTCGCCGTATGTCCTTGCTGCGGTTTCTGTTTCATCGGTAGCCTCTGGCTGCCACGCCTCACCGGGCGCCCCTTTGCGGGGGCGCCCACTTTCATTTTTAAACGCAATTATGACAACATATATGGACGTAAATAACTAATCTTTTACAGGTTATAAAGTCAAAAATACCTAAAATACGTCACAAACTCTTGACAGAAAGTGAAATGTTTGCTAGACTTCAAAGTAGATCGTGAGGCGAAACGGTCAGCACCAAAAACAAAATAATTACTAGGAGGTGGCAGAGGGACAAAACCCATAGCAACTTACTGTTGCCTGCTAGCTCACAAGCAGCGCTAAATTAACCAATTAGGAATAGAGCGGAGTGCATTGTGAGCCCGCAGGCTTCAGTGAGAAGCGGGGATCAGCTCAATATCAGATGAAGATATCGCCACTTCAGACATAGCATTACCAATTAAGTACTAGCCAAGCTTAAGTTTTAATGTTATAATGGAATTATCATAAGTTACGGATGAATGCCGCATGTATCTACGGATCTGGTTGTTCATCAGCTAGATTACATAGAAAGGTATTCATGAGAAAAAGTTCATTTTCGCTACCCGCTAGCCAGCGCGGTGGTAAAGTATTTCGCGGTAACCGTTACGGCAATCAAGGCCGCCAGCGGGGGAGTCGTCATGGCCAGTATATTGACCCGCGTCGATTTGTTAATACGGCGGTGACCGTTGCCCAGGAGGCTCCGTTTACGCCCCAGCATCGCTTTAGCGACTTCGGCTTTATGCCGGAGCTGGAGCGCACCATTGTGGCGCGCGGCTATACTATTCCCACGCCGGTTCAAGATGGTGCCATCAAGCCGGCCATGGAAGGCCGCGACGTGATTGGTCTCGCCAACACCGGTACCGGCAAGACGGCGGCCTTCGTGCTGCCGATTATTCATCGGCTTAAAACGGTGGCGCGCGACCAAAATGTGTTGATAATTGCTCCGACCCGCGAGCTTGCAGTCCAGATTGACGAAGAGTTTAAGGCGTTTGCCCGCGGCCAGCAGCTGTATTCCGCGCTCTGCGTTGGCGGCGTCAATATTCGCGCCCAAATGTCGCAGTTAGCTCGTCGTCCCCAAGTGGTGATTGGTACTCCCGGTCGCCTCAAGGATTTGTTTAACCAGCGCGCCTTGCGCCTGGACCGAACCGGGATCGTGGTTCTCGATGAGGCCGACCGCATGCTCGACATGGGCTTTATTCGCGACATCCGCTTCTTGCTGGAAAAGCTACCGACGCCGCGCCAGTCACTGTGTTTTAGCGCCACAATCACCCCGGAAATCAGCCGCCTTCTTGATGGCATGTTGGTGGATCCGGTGACTATTTCTGTCCGCAAGAGCGAGACCAGCGACCACGTCGAACAAGATGTGATTAAGGCTGGCTCCAAAGAAGAGAAGCTGAATATCCTTCAGGACCTCCTGAAGCAGCCCGGTTTTGAGAAGGTGTTGGTGTTCGGCCAGACGAAATGGAGCGTCCAGCGCTTGGCAGAAGCCTTAAGCAAGCAGGGAATCGCTGCCGAAGCCATTCATGGCAATAAGTCTCAGCCGCAGCGCCAGCGGGCGCTTAAGGCCTTTAAAGATGGTCGTGTGGCCGTATTGGTGGCGACTGATGTGGCGGCCCGTGGTCTCGATATTCCGAGCGTCAGCCACGTGATCAATTTTGACCAGCCAGCTACTTACGATGATTACATCCACCGTATCGGTCGGACCGGCCGCGCCGGCGAGCGCGGCAAAGCCCTGACCTTCGTTGCCCACTAAGCAGGCGGCAGGATGCGCCCCCTGCAGCCTCAATAAAAATAGGTACAAAATTGGACTATTCTTCTCAGGAGCAATAGTCCAATTTTAGGCGTATTTATTTAGAAGCTAGATAAGTTTTCACGCCTCGGTCAGCGTCATAATTTCATCAATGGTCGTCAAGCCGTCCAAGGCTTTGTGCAGGCCATCTTCCAGCAAGGTAGCCATACCGTTCTTCACCGCAAGCTCCTGAATCTCGGGCGTGGTGGCCTTGGTGGTAGCGGTCATCAGCTTCTCGAGGTCAGGTGTAATCGGCATCATTTCAATAATGGCGATCCGACCCTTGTACCCAAGGCCATGGCAAGCTGCGCAACCCAGTCCATGCTTCAGCTTGTAACCCTTTGCCAACTTGGGGCGGCGTTCTTCCGGCAAGTCGGCAATGGCCTGCTTAATGTAAGCGGCCTGTTTTTTTGTTGGCGCTGCCATCGTGGCGCAATGGATGCAGACGCGCCGGGCTAGCCGTTGGGCCACAATCATCCGAATAGCCGAAGCAAACAGGGGATTTTGGCCAACCATATCCAGCATGCGAGTAATCGCCGCCGCCGCATTGGTAGCGTGGAAGGTTGAGAGCACTAGGTGGCCAGTGAGGGCGGCTTGCATCGAAGTCTTGGCCGTATCCACGTCTCGGATCTCGCCAATCATAATAATGTTGGGATCTTCGCGCATGACTGCCCGCAACTTTTCTGCAAACAGTTCGGTTTCCTCGGTGTGCACAGGAATTTGACTGATACCCGGCAGGTCGTATTCCACCGGATCCTCCAGGGTAATCACCTTGTTTTCGGGACTGCTGAGGCGGTTGATGATCGCATACAGGGTCGAGGTCTTACCCGAGCCGGTCGGGCCGACCGTCATCACCATACCGTTGGGGTGGGAAGTCACTGCATTCATGCGCTCGATCTGAGTTTTATTAAATCCCATCGTCTCAAGCGTCAAATTTTGACTGGCGGCGTTAAAGATTCGTACCACGATCTCCTCCCCGTGGAAGGTCGGGATGGTCTCGATACGCATATTCACCGGTTCGATAGTGGCCTGATTAGTCATCAAATTGAAGCTAATCCGGCCGCTTTGGGGCTCTTCCGAACCCCACTTGATCTCTGCCCGCGTCTGCAAGTCGCTCAAAAATACTTTATAGCTCTCGATGCCAACCGTAGTAATCGGATGGAGGGTGCCGTCCAGCCGGAAGCGGATGCGGGCTTTATCGGCCTGAGGCTCGATGTGGACGTCCGAGGCACCCAGCCAGAACGCCAATTGGGCGATGAATTGGAAGGCCTCCTTCGGCGCCGATTGAGCCAGCTTGGTGCCAAAGGAGCTGAAATCACCATCACGCTCGTGCTGGAACATTAGGTAATAAGACCGGTTCAGGATGAAATTATAGCCGGTGTGCGAAATCGTCTTAAATGTTAATTGCACGTCAGGCATGCTCTGCTGCAGCGTTGGCAACTTAGTGCGATCGGTCTGATCAGTCAGGCCGAGCTCAATACTGTGGGGATTATAGCCGTGCAGGGGCGCCACCCGGTACTGGCGCAGGGTGGGCAAAGGGATTTGCTCGCTCACATCCGCGACTTCTCCCATATCGCGCGTGTCGAAGTAGGGAATACCGGTCTTGGCTGCGCTGGCACCCGCCAGTTGCTCTTCCTTGGCACGGTCATCGGCTGTGCTGGCCGGGGTCGGGTCGAGCTCACTGCCGTGGAGCGTGGGGGTTGATGGCAGGGGCAGCTTGATAGGAGGATCGGATGGATTCATATCTGGATATTACCATAAGCGGTATCGAGAGGGTAGATCCACTACATCGCGAACTCCAAGTTTGGTATGGAGCTTATGGTTACATTTTTGGTACAATACCTAGGCGCTAGAAGCGCATTTTTATGAACGACGAAATCATTATCAATCAGGAAGACCTCGACGAGCGGATGAAGCCGAAACGTTCTCGTCTGCCGAGCCGTCATCACTGGAAACGCGCCTTTAAGTGGCTGTTTATCACGTTGCTATTGGTGATCGTGGCGGCTGCGGCCTTCCTCTACTTTAATGTCTCGAAGATCTCGGTGAATCCTTTCGGCTTCGGTAAGCTCAAAGGGGAGGATCAGGGGCGGGTCAATATCATGATGCTGGGGGTAGGCGACCCGGGTCACGAAGGTGAACAGCTGAGCGATACTGATATTCTCCTGAGCGTGAATACCCGCACCCATCAGATAGCAGTCATTAGCATTCCTCGGGATACCCGGGTTAAAATCCCCGGCTATGGTTCTGGCAAGATTAACAACGCCAACGAAGACGGGGGGGTGTCCTTGGCGAAACAAGTCTTTGAAAATACTCTTGGTGTGCCGGTCGACTACTATGTCAAAGCCGATTTTACTGGCCTCCAACAGGTTGTAGATGCCGTTGGGGGAGTTGATGTTAATAATACAACATTATTATATGATCCGGAGTATCCTTGCGCCAATAACCAGTATAAAACCTGTGGTTACCGTTTAGCGCCCGGCCATTACCACCTGACGGGCGCCCAAGCGCTCCAGTACGTGCGTTGTCGCAAGGGCACCTGCGGCGATGACTTTGGGCGGGCGGCGCGCCAGCAGGAAGTGATGCAGCAAATCCGTCAGCGCGCGACCTCGGCTGGCACCCTCACCAACCCGGTGCGCCTGGCCAAGCTGATTTCGGCAGCCGGCAACAATCTCCAAACTGATCTGAGTATCAATAATTTGTTGCGGCTCAACCAGCTCACCAAGGATACCGATAAAACTAATATCCTCAGTATTGTCTTCAACCTCAAACCCGATGGCTACTTGCAGGCCGACCGCAGTTCAAGTGACCTGTTGCCGGTCGGTGGCGACTTTGAGGCTATCCAGGCCTTTGTGCAGAACATTTTTACCCTGGGGCCAATCTGGACTGAACATCCCAGCGCCATAATTGAGAACGGAACAACGACGGCTGGTGTCGCCGCGGGGCTCAACCAGAAGATTCAGGATGGCAATTACGATATCAACGTCACTGCTGTGACCAATGCGCTGACCCGTAACTACGCCACGAGCCAGATTATCGACTACACTCGGGGCGCCAAGCCCCACACGGCCGCCTATTTGCAAAGTCTCCTCAAAGTTAAGCCAATACCGCCACCAACGCCGACGACCGCACCACCCGCTGATTTCGTGATCATCGTGGGTAGCGATTATGTCACTGCTAACCCGTCTAGCGGGAGTAGTACTGGCAGCTCCGGCACGACTGGCACCTCAGCCCAGTAGGCAGTCCTAGGCCCCAAGTGATAGAATGAGCTTATGTTTATGATGGAATTTGTACGGTGGTGGTACGGTCCGGGGTGGGTTCATCTAGTGCGATCTTCGGTTCAGCGGGTACGGGGTTTGGCCCTGGCTTTTTCGCTACCTATCCTAATCCGAACCTTGTTTGCTCCCTGGCGGCGGATTATTAGCTACGGCAGCAAGTCGTTCCAGGATAGTATGCGCGCCGCACTCGATAACTTCATTTCGCGGTTTGTGGGCTTTGGCGTTCGCGTCATCGTCATGCTCGCGGCCATCGTCTTAATCATCTTGAGCAGCCTCCTTAGTTTGGTGGCAGTGATCTGCTGGCCGCTGCTGCCGATAGTCGGCATCGGGTTAATAATCCGAGGGCTGCTGCCGTGGTAACGGTGAATTTCAATTACGGCGCGGCGCGGGCGCGCAAGGCACGAGCCGCCCAGAAGCTCGGCACTGGCTCACAGGCTGTCGAAGGGGGCTTACTTGTTATCCTGACCATCGCGGCGATCTATCTGGTAGCCTACCACCATGCCGTCGGTTGGAGCATCCTTGGGGTCGACTTTCTAGTGATGGCACTGGTTATCTGGCACCACGGCGATATTGCCGCCGCTCCGCCTGCTGCTAAGGCGCTGAGTACCGATAGTATTCAGCTTGAAAATTGTCTCGAAGCCAAGCTGTTGAGCCGCTTGCAGCTAACTATGTCGGCCCCGCAAGTCTGGTTGGCGGCCACCAAGCAATGGGAGGGTGTTTTTGTGATCCAGCGCCTGGGCGTTCCCTTCGAAGTCATCACCGATTTGCTCGGTAAGCAGAGCATTGAAGCGATTACCATCTGGTCCGCCAGCGTCGAGCTGGCACGCCAGCAGGGCGCAGAGACCATCGATAGCGGTATTGTAGTTGCGGCTGTCCTGACTGCCGTCCCGGATGTAGTAGCCGCCCTAAAGCACCTCAAGCTGACACCAGCCGATGTGATATCGGTCTTGCAGTGGGAACAGCGTTTGGCAGATGCCATGCTGCAGCTTAAGCACCCGCCTTATTTCGGGGGGATTGGGCGGGATTGGGCCAGCGGTTACACGCCACTTCTCGATCAATCGGCGCAGAATATCAGCGACGAAGTCCAGGGCGGCCGCTATCGTCACGTTCCTTCGGTTCACGAAACCCTGATCGATCAGATGGCTGAATTACTGGCCGAAAACCGCCCTGTGGCATTGGTCGGCGGGGTCGGTAGCGGCAAGACCGAGCTGGTCTACGGCTTGGCTGAGCGTATGCTGGAGGATAAGACGGTCGGATCCCTTGCGTACTACCAAGTTATCGAGCTCAACGCCTCGGTTTTAATCTCCACTGGCGGCTCAATTGAAGATTTAATCCTTCAGTTGCTCAGTGAGGCCGTTAGCGCTCGAAACACCATTTTATTCCTTGATGAAGCCCAACTCTTCTTTAGCAACGGTCCCGGCGCCATCGATTTAACACAGATATTGTTGCCAATTTTACAACGAAAAGCCCTCAAGATCATTTTAGCGATGACCGAACACGATTGGCAGTCGCTCACCTCCCACCAGCCGGCCTTTGCCGGTAGCCTGCAGCGCTTAATGGTCGCCGAACCGCCGGCTGAAGAGACCCTTAAGGTGGTCCAAGACGCCGCCATTGGTATCGAGCACCAAGCCGGCGTGGTCATCCTGCAAGAGGCAGTTACTGAGGCGATTCGTTTAGCCGGCCGCTATCTTCCCGAAGTATCCTTTCCTGGTAAAGGGATTACGGTGCTCGACGGCGCTACGCACTACGCCGCCGCCGATTTTGTGACCGCGGCCTCAGTACAGCAAGCCATCGAGGCCACGACCGGTGCGAAGGTTACGGCGGCGTCCCAGCCCGAGCGGCAGCAGCTACTCAACCTAGAGGATCAAATCCATCAGCGCATGATTAACCAGACCCGGGCGGTCAAAGTCGTTTCCGACGCCCTCCGCCGCGCCCGCGCCGGCGTCAGCAGCACTAAGCGTCCGGTCGGCAGCTTTTTATTTCTCGGCCCCACGGGTGTCGGCAAAACCGAACTAGCCAAAGCCCTGGCTGCAATTTATTACGGCGGCAGTGATGCCATCGTCCGCATTGATATGAGCGAATACCAGCAGCAGAGCGACCTCAGTCGCTTATTGGCGCCATCGAGCGGAAAGCAGGCGGGCGTTACCCTGGCATCCGGCGTCCGCCAACGTCCCTCCAGTGTCGTTCTCCTCGATGAGGTTGAGAAAGCTCATCCCGACATCCTCAACCTACTTCTCCAAGTTCTCGATGAAGGCCGCCTCACCGATAGCGACGGCAGGGTAGTGTCCTTTAGCGACACTATCGTCATCGCTACCTCCAACGCTGCTGCCGACGAAATCCGCGAGCGCATCACCGCTGGCGAACAGTTGGAGGCCTTCGAGAGCCAAATAACCGATCATCTCATCGAGAGCCACCAGTTCCGCCCCGAACTCCTCAACCGCTTCGATGAGATCGTCGTATTCCGGCCATTAACCCAAGAGGAGCTCACCAGCGTAGTGAGTCTCATGCTTAAGGAAGTCAACGCTACCCTGCAAGCCCAGAACATCACCGTCAGCCTCACGCCGGCAGCCGTCACCTGGTTAGCCCAGACCGGCTACGACCCCAAACTCGGCGCCCGGCCGCTGCGCCGTCTGGTACAGCGCTCGGTTGAAAACGTGGTGGCCGAGCGCATTTTGGCCGGCAGCCTCGAGCCCGGCCAAGCTGTCACTCTCGACGCTTCCGAGCTTCAACCGAAGGCATCGGCCAATAAGTAGCAGACTTCTAAATTTCACCCCGCTTTTTCATAACAGTTTTGGCAGATTCGTGTCCTCCATTGCGGCTCACAACTTGATACTATGAGGTACATAAACCTTGAGGAGGGAGTAATTATGAGGTATCGAACCTTGCGCCAGGCGCTAGCCGTCGGCGCAGCAGCAGTCATGATGGTCGGAACGGCCGGCGCCAGCAGCATTGGCACGACCGGGCCACATTCAACCAATAAGATTTCTCATCACCAGAGCTTTAGCTCGAAAACCACCAATACCAATAATGTCGACGTTAATAACTTGAACAACCAATGGGCCAGGTCAGGTTCAGCCAGGGTGAGCGGCAACACCACCGGTGGCGACGCTTCAACCGGTAACGCCAAGAACGACAACACGACCACAACGGGTGTAGATATCAGCAACGGCGGCTCCGGCTCAGGTTCCGGTACGGGTGGTTGCAACTGTGACACCATATTTGGCACATCAAACACCGGTTCGGGTGACGGGGCTGATAACAGTATCAGCAACACCGGCCCGCACTCTCACAACATCATTAGTACGAGCGACAGCACCAAGGTGACTACCCAGAACACCAACAACGTTGGTGTCAACAATACCAGCAACCAGAGCGCAAAAACCGGCAATGCCTCGGTCAGCGGCAACACTACCGGTGGCGACGCTTCAACTGGCAACGCCAAGAATGACAACACGACAACTACCGATGTGGGCATCACCAATACCGCTCCCGACCTCAGTAGCGTTGCTACTGATACCGGCTCCGGGTCCAACAGTATCGACACCACGGGTCCAGGCTCGCACAATACTATTAGCAACAGTTCAAAGACCACCGTCTCCCAGGCCAACACCAATAACGTCGGGGTCAGCAACTGCAACAGTCAAAGTGCCAGTAGCGGCAACGCCAGCGTCCACGGCAACACCACCGGCGGCAGCGCCACGAGCGGCAACGCGAGCAATAGCAACAGCACCGGCACTTCGGTCACGATTTCGAACTAGGCCTTCGGCCGCCGGCCTGCCTCGGGCCCTCACAAATTAGTGCGTCACGCAGCTCGTCCATGGCGGACCGGCGGGGGAGCGCTTTTACTAACATTCGTCCGTCACAGCCGTGTCTGCGATATAGCCCAAACGCATCATTGACAGCCTCATCACCAGCTCGCTCGTTGCCGACCAATTTTGCTCAGCCTGGCAGCGCTCGTGTTCAACTACTTTCAGCCGAAATAAAATAACGGCTTGGGAAAGCCGTTATTTAGGTTTGTTTGATTGGGTTTTGGTTTTGAGTACTTATATTGTTCAAGCACCTATTTACAGATTAGCTGAATGGTAAAACCTCTGTCAATAGATTTTTTCAAAAAACATTAACGTTTTGTGAACTTTTTTGAGCGAATGGGCCGAATCATCGCGCGCCACGGGCTGGCATACTGTCAACATTGAGCCCTGCGCGCTGAGGCGCGGTGGCATACCAAAAACGAAATGGAGGTCACATGAAAATTACGCGTTACCCACAATCGTGCCTCAAACTTGAGCACGACGGCCGGACGCTGCTCGTCGACGTGGGAACATTAGCCACGGCCGATTATAGCGTGGCTGACTTCGGCGACGTCGACGCCGTGTTATTCACTCACAGTCACCTCGACCACTTTGATGCCAAGGCTTTGCCGGAACTGGCAGCGAAAGGGGCCGCGATCTACGGCAATAGCAATGTCGCACAATCTGCCGAGGGCACGAAAGTCGAAGTCGTCGAGCCAGGAGAGGAGTTGGTAGTTGCTGGATTTAAACTGAAAGCCTATGCCATGGAGCACTGCCTGATGACTGACGGATCCGAAGCTGGTATCCCTAATACCGGTTTTATGGTTAACGACCAGCTGCTCTTGCCAGGTGATAGTACCGAGGATGTCGGCATTATGGCTGAAGTGGTGGCGGTGCCCATCTTTGGACCGGATATCAGCTTACATGACGCATTTCAGCTCTGTAAGACTACCGAGGCCAAGAAGGCCATTCCGGTTCACTATGACGTCGCTAGTATGGACCCCGGCATCTTTAAGATGCTGGGAGCACGTGGGTTGACCGCCGAGGTTATCACCCTGGAAAAAGGTGAGTCCACCGAGACCTAGGTAGGCAGCTTGAGGCTTACCGGGTACGAATTTTACGCTTCTAAAATGAAGCTTAAAAATTGTACCGCGACGCGCCTAGCTGCCTAGGCTACTTGCGGCCCGCAATTTGTCGGTTAGCTTCGCGTTCCTGGGTGCGCCGCTTCATCGTTTCGCGCTTGTCATAGCGCTTTTTACCCCTACCGACGCCAACCTCCACCTTTACTAACCGCCGCTCCTCTAGTAGGGCCAGAGGTATAAGCTGCAGGCCACCCTGCTTCTTGCCCATCAGCTGGTCGATCTGCTTGCGGTGCAGCAGGAGTTTGCGGGTACGCGTCGGGTCCAGCCCGGCCCGGTTCCCGGCCTGGTTATAAGGAGTAAAATGGGCATTATTCAGCCATGCCTCATTGTCTTTCACGGTAATATAACTGCCTTTCAAGCTGACGTGCCCCAGCTTGGCGCTTTTAACCTCGGCTCCGGACAGCACAATCCCGGCCACCAGTTTATCGGTAACCTCATAATCGAACGTCGCCCGCCGGTTTTTAGCTAACAGCTTCATAACCGTTATTATACAGCCACCAGGTCGCTGGTATACTAGGAGCATGATTATTGATAAGGTGCGCTCGCGCCTCCAGGAAGCCATAAAGGAGCAGTTTAAGATTGATGATGTCGCGCCAGGTGTCAGCTACCCCGACCCCCAGTTCGGTGACCTGGCGACCAATGTAGCGTTCGGGCTGGCAGGGCGCCTGAAAAAGGCACCCCAACAGATTGCGGAGGAGCTGGCTAAGGCAGTAGTCGGGGATGAAGTAATCGCCGCCGAAGCCGCAAACGGCTTCATTAATCTGAAGCTTACTGATGAGGCTATCTGGAAAGGGGTATCTGAAGCCGCCCCGAAGTCCCTTAAGGGCAAGACGGTGGTTACCGAATACTCGGATCCCAATCCCTTCAAGGTGCTCCATGCCGGGCATCTTTATACCACTGTCGTTGGCGATGTTGTTTCCAATCTGTTGGAAGAAGCTGGCGCCACCGTTCATCGGGTCAATTTTGGTGGCGATGTCGGGCTGCATGTAGCCAAGGCCATGTGGGCGATTATTAAGACTCTCGGCGGGGAGCATCCCGACAAGCTGGCGGATATCGATCCGGATAAGCGCCTGGAGTGGGTCAGCGAGCAGTACGTGGCCGGCACCCAGGCGTACGAGGATGACCCCCAGGCCAAAGACCAGATCACGGAGCTGAATGCGCGGATATATAAGATCCAGACGAAAGCCGACCACGACTCTGATTTCGCTCAGATTTACTGGACCTGTCGTAAGTGGAGCTATGACGGTTTCGATAAGTTGTATGAGCAACTTAAGATTACTTCCTTCGAGAAATACTATCCTGAGAGCGAGACCGCCGCTCTGGGGCTGGATGCGGTAGAAAAGGGGTTAAAAAAGGATATCTTTGAGCGCTCGGATGGCGCAGTGGTCTACCGCGGCGAGCAAGACGGCCTGCATACCCGTGTCTTCTTAAATTCAGCCGGCTTGCCAACCTATGAAGCCAAGGACTTAGGCCTGGCCATCAAGAAATGGCAGGATTTTCACTTTGATCTTAGTATCATCATTACGGCCAATGACATCATTGAGTATATGAAGGTCGTAGAGGCGGCATGGCACCGGTTGCAACCCGAGATAACCGGGCAGACCCAACACCTTACTCACGGAATGATTCAGTTGACGGGTGGTGCCAAAATGAGCAGCCGAAAAGGGAATATCCTCCGCGCCGCCGACGTTCTCGAAGCCGCTGAAGCTGCCAATCGCAAGTTGGTCGATAAAGATCAGCCCGAGGTAGTACTGGCTGCAATTAAGTATGCCCTCCTGAAGCAGCGGACGGGTGGGAATATTATTTATGACCCCGAGGAGTCAGTGGGTTTGACCGGTAATTCCGGTCCCTATCTGCAGTACGCCCATGCCCGCGCCCGCAGCATTTTGGCGAAGGCTAAGGCGGCGCCTCACTCCGAGAAATCGGCGCTGGAACCAGCTGAGCACCGGTTGCTTCGTCGGATTATCGAGTTCAACGTCGTGTTTGCCCAAGCCGTAGGGGAGCTGCAGCCCCACCTGATCTGTACCTATCTGTATGAGCTCTCGCAGGAATTCAACCGCTTTTATGAAGGCAACCAGGTGGTGGGCGATCCGCGGAGCGCCGTGCGGCTCCAGCTAGTTCAAGAATATGCCCACACGCTGAAACGCGGCTTGGGCATTCTCGGTATTAAAGCTCCTGATCACATCTAGCGGTAAGCTATACTAGAAGTATGCAAGAGGGGACGATAAAGGCCTTAAATCCGGCCCAAAAACAGGCGGTTGAACACGGCGAGGGGCCGGCTCTAGTAGTAGCCGGTGCCGGAACCGGCAAGACCCAGGTGATTACCCAGCGGATTGCGCGTTTAGTAAAGGATAAGAAGGCCGAACCGGGCCAGGTATTGGCTCTGACCTTTACCGAGAAGGCTGCGCGGGAGATGGCCGAACGCTTGTACGACCTGATCGGCTGGCATGCTTATCAGGTACCAGTGATGACCTTTCACGCCTTTGGCGCCGAGCTGCTCGGCCGCTATGCAACCCATATTGGCCGCTCGGTACGGGGCGGCCTCTTGAATGACACCCAAAAGGCGCTGCTGCTCCAGCAGTCGCTCGATAAGATTGAGCTATCATACTACGGTCCGCATGCGGCGATCTTTGAATTTTTGGAAGGCGTGGTGGCGTACATCGGCCAGCTCCAAAATGCCGGGATTAGTGCGCTGGAATACGCCAAATACGTCGAAAATATGGCCAAAACCCCCGGCGATTTGCACCCCCAGGACGTCACTGAGCAGCAAGACTTATCTCAGCTCTATTCCCTCTATGAAGCCATAAAAGCCGACACCGGCAGCTTCGATTATAACGACCAATTGCAGATACCGTTGCGTATATTACAACAAAAGCCGAATTTGGCCGAGCGACTCGGCCAGCAGTACCAATATGTGCTGGTTGATGAGTACCAAGATACCAATACGGTGCAGGATGAACTGCTGCGGGCGTTCATTAAGCCCAGCGGGAATCTGTTTGCGGTGGGCGATGACGATCAAGCCATTTACGCCTTCCGCGGAGCTCAAATTAACAACATCCTGTCGTTTGTTGATCATTTTAAAGTGAAGGAGCCGTTAGCGCTCACGATGAATTATCGTTCTGGCCAGCAGATTCTCGATGCGGCCTATCGTTTGATAAAGCACAACGATCCCGACCGCCTCGAGGCCAAGCTGAGTTTGGATAAGCGGCTTATTGCCCAGCAAAAGGGGAGCAGCGTTGAATTTGTCCCGTTTGGGGCACCGGCAGAGGAAATTGAGGGCGCAGTTGAAGCGGTGGCTACGGCGTTGAAGGGCGGGGCGGCCCCCGACACCGTTGCGGTTTTGGCTGCCACCCACGCCTCATTGAAGCAGATCGCCAAGGCTCTGCGCGCCCGCGACATCCCATTTGCCCTCTCGACCCAGGTAAATATCTTCGAGCAGCCGGAGCTCAATCAGCTGTGGTACTTGCTGGAATGGATTGGCCTGCGCGCGGATGAGGAAAGCATCGCCCATGTGATGTTGAGTCGGTTTATGGGGTGGAGCGCCGAGCAGTACCGGCAGTTGTTGGTTGGTTCTCAGGAGGAACTGAGCGGGGTCGAGGATCAGCTGCGGGAGCTGGCCAAGCAGGATGATGCTGCCAAAGCGGCGGTCGAGAAGCTGGACAGGTGGCGGTTGTGGGCGACTGAGCTGCCGGTGAGCCAACTGGCATACCGGCTTTTCTTCGAGACCGGCGTGTCCGACGCACTGATTAAGGAGGCGGAGGAGCGCCCGCGGATGGCGCGGGTGTTTGAAGATCTCGGGCAGCTGCTCAACCAGATGCAAGATTACGAAACAGTGGCACGCGACCTGACGCTGACGGGCTACCTCAAAACCTTTCCCAAGCCGCCGGCCATCGAGGTGGCCGAGCCGATGGGCGACAATGCCGGAGTGCAGCTATTAACCGTACACGCATCCAAGGGTCTGGAGTTCGATACGGTTTACCTGATTGGGTGCACCCAGCGGAGCTGGTCGCCGAAGCGCCCCAGCGGCTGGGAGGTTCCCGAGGGGCTGCAAGATGCACCGGAGCTGCCACCCGAGCACGAGTTACGCCGCCTGATGTACGTGGCGGTGACGCGGGCCAAGAACCATCTGGTAATTAGCGCCGCGACCCAGACGGCTGGTGGCGTGCGGCAGACCATCAGCCCGTTTATTGAGGAGCTGATGGGCGAAACTAAGCTCTCGCCACACCTCTCCCAACCTGGTTCGGGGCGAATTGACACGGCAGTGTCAAAGCTACAACGTTTCTACCCGCTGCGACAGCAAAGCGGCGAAAAGCTGCCCTTTGAGACGGCTGATGGCTGGCTGGAGCTCGGAGTCGGCGCACTTGGTAATTATGATTTCTGCCCGTATGATTTCTATCTGGAAAAGGTGCTGGGTATCCGCCAGCCGTTTGGCCCCCAATTGGCTTTTGGGGTGGCGCTACACGGTGCCATCCAGGCGTATTATCAGGCGATGCTGCGCAACGAGAAGATCAGCTTGGAAGAGTTAACGGTCAGGTTAGACGAGCAATGGAGCGACAGGGGTTATGGGAATCAGCAACAGGCCGACCAAGCCCATAAGGCCGCCCAGCAGGCATTGAAGGCCTTCCTGGCCCGAGAAATGACGGCCGATGACCGCAAGCTTATTGGGTCGGAAATGCCTATCAAGCTCGAGATCCCTGAAGCTAAGTTGCGGCTGAGCGGCCGCGTCGATGCGCTGTTCCAGACTCCTGATGGCTTTGAGCTGCGGGACTTTAAGACCGGCCGCAAAACTAACGCCGAAACGGTCGCTCGGACGGCCAAGACCAGCTTCCAACTCCGCACCTATGCCCTCGCTTACGAAGTCATGACCGGTACCGCTCCGAGTGCGGTCACGCTCGATTACATTGTCACAGGAGTGGAAGGCCGCGCCGAGCTGTCGGCAGCAATTCTTCGCAACCATCGCGCCAAGCTAATCAAATTGGCTGAACAGATTCGGGCGCAGGATTTTGCGCCCAATACTTCGAACGTTCACCAATGCGCCGCCATCCGCTACTACGGCACCGGCGAAGCCGAGGAGCTGGCAGAGTTGGAGGCGAGCGATGGCTGAAGATAGCGTTCCACCGGAGCGGACGATGCGTGATGAGTTTTGGCTCCAACAGCTCCTCGACACCACCTGGGATCGCTATTTCTCCGAGGTGCCGCAAGCCAACATCGTTCGGATCGAGTTCGGCAAGCGGGCCAAGCGCCAGCTCGGCGCCATCCGTCGCGACCGCAAGAATCCCGAGGTTACCATCATCGCCATGAACGAGTTATTTCGGTTGGCTGAGATCCCCGAGTTCGTGGTCGAGGCCACATTAGTGCACGAACTGATCCACTATGCCCATGGTTTTAATTCACCCTTAGAGCAGAAGCACGTTCATCCGCACGCCGGCGGCATCATTCGCGCCGAGTACGCCGAACGCGGCTTAGAGGCGCTGTATGTGCGTCAGAAGCGGTGGCTAAAAGCCAACTGGCCGGGCATTGTGGCGGCGAACTTTGCGCCGGCCAAACCGCGCCGACGCCGCAGGCGAGTAGTTCGTGTCGCCAAGCCGTTTTGGATGTAGTAACTGATGAGACTATATCAACCAGCTTGCCACAAACTCTTTTACCAGAGTAGGCTAGGATTATGACTCAAAGTTTAGGCGACAGTAAGGTTATGGATTCAAATATGATTATTCGCTACTCGCCAGTCCGGTATCGTATCGTCATAGCAGTTGGACTATTACTCGCAACAGTATTATTGGCGTACGGTGTCGTCAAAGGTGGAGTCATAAGTATTACCATAGGTCTAGCGGGAATGCTATTTGTGGGTTTGTTCGCGCGCGGGGTTAGGAGGAAGTTAAGCGGTGGAGCTCTTTCTCTGGCTCGTGATGGTGAGCTACTCGTTGGAGGTGAGCTCAATCAACCGTTGCCAATATCTCAAACCACCTTCGAGATAGTATCGGACTATGAGGGTAGCTGGATTATTGTATTAAGATGCCAGGGTGCTACAACTCGGCTCGGCGCAGGCGGCTGGAGAATTGATGGTCAGCGCTTCGTCACAAAGGCAGTAGCTGAACGAGCGTTGCTCGCTTTCGACTTAAAACCTCAAGCTGGCTAAGTGTCACCGCCTTGCTTAATCAATTAAATAAAAAATAATTCCTGGTCGGGGTGAGAGGACTTGAACCTCCGGCCTCAGCAACCCGAATGCTGCGCGCTAGCCAACTGCGCCACACCCCGTAACCTGACCATAATAGCCAAAATCGGCGGCAAAATCTATAGACGGTACCGTACAAATACCGTACAATGATCGGTATGGAGCTCGCAATCATCATCACCGCTGCCGCTGTTGTAGTCATCGCCGTACTGGCCGGCTCAATCTATATTGCTTCGGTGTTTCGCAAGACCTTGCCCGCTCCTGAAAAAGAGGATAAGAGTCTGCTGATGCTCCAGGAGCAGCTGAGTAAGCTAACCGAGCGACTAGATGACCGCATGGACAAGTCCAACGAGCAGATGCGCCATGTGATGCATCAGCAGTTTCAGGAGTCGTCAAAGCTGGTCACCGAGGTTACTCAGAATTTGGTCAAGCTGCAAAAGGGGAACGAACAGGTAGTGAACGTCGCCGATCGTTTGCAGACGTTGCAAAATGTACTACAGAACCCCAAACAGCGCGGCGTTCTCGGCGAATACTATCTGGAACAGGTGCTAGAAAATGCCCTGGCGCCGGGTCAATTTAGCCTTCAGTACAAGTTCAAAGATGGTGATATCGTCGATGCCGTCATTCACCTGGACGAGAAGATTCTCCCAGTGGACTCAAAGTTTTCGCTCGAGAACTATAACCGGCTGATCGAGGAGAAAGACGCGGCGGCTCGGGAAGGCATTATCAAGACCTTCAAGATTGATCTGAAGAACCGCATCGATGAAACCGCGAAGTACATCCGCCCGAGTGAAGGCACCATGGACTTCGCCTTTATGTTCATCCCGAGTGAAGCGATTTACTATGATCTGTTGGTGAATAAGGTGGGGACGGTGCAAACGACCTCACGCGATCTAATCGAGTACGCCTTTAGAGATAAGCATGTCATCATTGTGTCGCCAACCTCGTTCATGGCTTATCTGCAGACCGTGCTTCAAGGTCTGCGGTCGTTGCAAATTGAGCAACAAGCCAAGGAAATTCAGGTTCGAGTGGGGCAGCTCGGTCGCCACCTCCAGATGTACGATCAGTATATGCAAAAGCTAGGCGACTCGCTGGGGACCACAGTCAATCATTACAACAGTGCCCACAAAGAGCTCGGGAAGATCGATAAAGACGTGGTGAAGATTGCCGATACCTCACCGGTTATCGAGCCCTTGTTAGTCGACAAGCCCCAAACGCCGGAGTAAGATACGGATATGAAACGCGTTTTATCCGGCATTCGTGCTAACAGCGACTTAACGCTGGGGAATTATTTAGGAGCAATTAAGCCTTGGGTAGCGGCTCAGCCGGTGGGCGATGGCACACCTCAGGAAGCTGAGTATTTCTTCTTTGTCCCTAACCTCCATAGCTTAATGGGACGCCTGGATCCTGCGGTGCTGCGTGGTAATACACTCTCCAACGTTGCGTGGTACGTGGCCGCTGGCCTCGATTCGGGTAGGGTAACCATGTATGTTCAATCGCAGATTCCAGCACACAGCGAATTAGCCTGGATCTTCAATAACTACGTCACGATGGGCGAACTCAATCGGCAGACTCAGTATAAAGATAAGGTGCGCAAAGGAGGGGCCGAGGGTCAGCTGGTCGGGATGTTCACCTACCCAACCCTGATGGCGGCTGATATCCTACTCTACGACGCCGACGAAGTGCCGGTTGGCGAAGACCAACGCCAGCACGTGGAATTGGCCCGCGATATTGCCGACCGCTTTAATAACCTCTACGGGCCGACCTTCAAGTTGCCTAAGGCGACACTGCCAGAGACCGGCGCCCGGATTATGAACTTACAAGACCCCACCAGCAAAATGAGCAAGAGCGATGACGACGCCAGTGGCAACATTATGCTAACTGATGAGCCGGAAACCATCCGCCGTAAAATTAAGCGGGCGGTAACCGATTCCGGAAGTGAGGTGAAAGCCGTGAAAGACAAGCCGGCTATAACCAACTTACTCGAGATATTCTCGGCAATAAGCGGGCGGTCAGTTAGCGAGCTCGAGAATGAATACAAGGAAGCTAACTACGGAAAGTTTAAAGACGATCTAGCTGAAGCCGTAGTTGAGCATATTGAGCCAATCCAAAAACGCCATGCCGAACTTCTGAGTGACGAGCCTAGGCTAATGGCAATTCTCGAGGATGGCCGCGAGAAGGCGAGCGCGATTGCCGACGAAAAGCTGGCCAATGTGAAGCAATTATTAGGGATTTTATAGCAAACAACGCCCGCTGTTAGGTACAGTTGCTAAAATTACAACATATTTTTACAGGGAAACTGTTGACTTATTTATACTGCTTGTGCTATATTTGGGGAAGTTTAAGGTCCGCTTAAACGATTCGCGAAAAACCTTGAAAACCCGATGTTTTTATCACATTGTTCCTACGCCCAGTGGGACAAGCCCGGTTTAGAAGTATCCCCCTTATTTCTTAACCGGACTTGTCCTACTGTTAAAGAAGCATCGCCTCCTAGTGCGATCCACATGCTTCGACGGAATCTAAGGGATAACCCTGCTCGTGACAGTTTGTGGCGGGCAGAAAATCCCTTACATTCCAGATAATGGTAGGGACCGCACCTCCTCCACGTCGCTTCAAACAGCGACTACCACCACATCATGTCTTTGCTGACCACCCGGCCCGTAAGGACATTCCGGGGCGGCAAGCGCCAACTAAGTCTTTACTAATGGGTGAAACTTAGCCGCCCCGAACAGTTTGAAATTATCAAAAGCCCCGGCAGCCAGTCGGGGCTTTATTTGAAGGTGGTGGGCTTTTTTGCGATACTAGGTGCATAACGCGAGGCAGAAGTGCTCCTAAAAAGCTATCTTGGAGGCATGACGACGGTGGGGGTAGGCGCGCTGGCACTGGCGGCTTTCATTATGGCGACGACCACTCCTCCTGGGATCGGCCCGCTTGGGGTTACGGCCTGGTTTTTGCTAGTGTTAGTTGGCTTGTCGGCTCTCACGAGCCTGGTTGCCTATGGACTAGCTGTTTGGTTGCAGCCGCATCCAAGTACTAAGCATCGCATCAGAGCTTCCTGGCGACGAGGGCTGATGGTGGGAGGCTATGTCACGATTGTGCTGGCACTCAATAGCCTCGAGCAGCTCAATCTACGTACCGTATTGATTCTGGCGCTGCTCCTGATACTTATTGAATTTTACGCCGTGGCGCGAGCATGAGTATTGAAACCAAGGCGGTACGGGAAGCGATTGCCGGAGCTAAGAACGTACAGGAGTTGGAGGCACTACGGGTTCGCTATCTGGGCCGCAATGGCATTGTTACGCAGGAACTACGGCGGGTAGGGCAGTTGCCGCAGAACCAACGTGCGGTCGCTGGAGCGACTGCCAATAAGCTTCGCCAACAGATAGAATTGGCTTTTACCGAAGCCCAGAAAAAATTACAACAAGAGCAGTATTTGGGCGAAGTGGAGGCAATTACCCTGGACGTTACTGCCCCCGTCGATGCTCCCAAGACTTTCGGCCACGCTCATCCCGTACTGAGCTTGATAGATGAAATGGTGCGCATTTTCTGGCAAATGGGTTTTACTGTTATTGACGGTCCGGAGATCGAGACCGAATGGTATAACTTCGAGGCTTTGAACATCCCGGCTGATCATCCCGCACGGGATATGCAAGATACTTTTTATCTGGAAGGTGGCAACTTGCCGCGGACCCACACTTCCAATTTACAGGTTCGCTACATGGAGGAGCATAAGCCGCCGATCCGGATTGTGACACCCGGTAAGGTCTACCGCAACGAGGACGAAGACCAGCGCCATTCTTGGCAGTTCTATCAGCTTGAGGGCTTGGTGGTAGACAAGGGGATCGCCTTGTCTGATCTCAAAGGAACGCTCCTGGCCATGATGCGCGGATTGTTGGGGGAAGGCACCCAGATCAAGCTATTGCCGAATTACTTCCCTTATACCGAGCCTTCGGTCGAGCTTCATGCCACTTGTGTTATCTGTGGGGGTAAGGGTTGTAAAATGTGCAGCAATACTGGTTGGTTGGAGCTAGGCGGCGCCGGTATGGTTCATCCCAAGGTGTTGCGCAATGGCGGTATCGACCCCGAGGTTTACACCGGGTTTGCGTTTGGCTTCGGTCCAGAACGGATTGCGGCAATAAAACACGGTGTTCCGGATGTGCGCGAATTCTGGCGTCCGAACCTCAGCTTTCTGGAGCAGTTCGAGTGAAAATTCCCATCGAGTGGGTCAATAGCTATCTCCTGAAACCCCTGCCAGCACCTCAAATGGGGGCCGCGCTGGAACGATCGGGGGTAGAAGTTGAGGTAATTGCTGCAGGTGATGTAATTGATGCAACAACCGCCGCCAACCGCTGGGATTTAAACGGTATGGCGTGGTTGGCGCGCGAAGTTGCCGCCCATAGTGGTCACAAATTGGATCAAAAAGCCTATGAACACAAAAGTGACTCACGGCCAGCTCGAGGAGCGCAGCCGCTGGTTGTCGACATTGGCAGCCCCCAGCTTGTTGACCGGTACATGCTGGCGCATCTGCGGGTTGATAATCGCAAAAAAACCCCCACTTGGCTAGCTCAACGGCTTGAAGCCGCCGGGGTTCGGCCCATCAGCTTGGTAGTGGATGTCACCAATTACTTGATGATGGAGTACGGCCAACCACTCCACGCTTTTGACGCCGCCCACGTTACGCTTCCAGTAGGGGTGCGGCTGGCCAAAGTCGGAGAAAGCCTGACGACACTTGATGGCGTCAAGCGACGCCTTGACCCTGCCGACCTCGTAATTGCCGACGCTAAGGGGCCGATTGGTCTGGCTGGGGTTATGGGCGGGGGCAGCTCCGAAATCAGCACCTCCACTAGCGAAATCTATCTGGAAGCAGCCAGTTTTCATGGCCCTACGCTGCGCCAAACTGCTGTGCGCCATGGGTTGCGCACTGATGCTTCAGCGCGGTTTGAACGGGGGATTCCGGTTCAGGCCGCCGCACTAACCCTCGGCCGAGCAATTGGTTTGCTCGAAGGGCTGGCGGGCGCCAAACTGCTGACCGGGCCGGTCGACCGCCTCCGCTTTACCCCTAAGCCGGTCAAGTTGGCGGTGCGGGCCGATCGGGTGGCGGCAGTACTGGGACTCAAGCTGACCCCTACCGCCATTAAGAATGAGCTCGCCAAGCTCGGATTTGAGGTGAGCGGCGCTACCGAGATGTTGAACGTCGAAGTGCCTTGGTGGCGACCGGACGTGGCCACCGAGGAGGATATCGCCGAAGAAGTCATTACAACGCTTGGCTATGATGAACTTCCGGCGACATTACCGGCCTGGGAGCCAGCTGCCATCGAGTTCGATACGACCTGGGTGCCACGCTGGCGGGCAAAGGCGGCTCTGCAGTCGCTCGGCTTGTTTGAGGTTGTGACCTACTCATTTATCAGCGAGGAGCAGATTGAGGCATTGGGCCGGAGCCCCAAACAGTCGCTCAAGCTGAAGAATCCGCTCTCCAGCGAACAAGCTTACCTGCGCACTGACCTGTTGCCCAGCTTATTGCGGACAGCTGAACGCAACCGAACCTATAGTCGGGATTTTGGACTGTATGAGTTCTCGAAAGTCTATCGGCCCGGCAAACCGGCGGAGCTGCCCGAAGAGCCTTTGAACGCTGGAATACTAGTTCGCACACCGACTGATAGTTATCGCAGCGTTAAAGCCGCCCTGGATCGCTTGAGCCGCAGTCATAACGTGGAAGTCTCCGTCCGGCCGGGCGACGTCGAAGCTGGTGTTACGCATCCCACTCGTAGTGGCCACGTGATGGTCGGCAACAAGGTGATTGGCTGGATCGGGCAGTTGCATCCCGCGGTAGTGCAACCGACCAAGTTGAGAGGTGAGGTAGGTTACCTGGAGTTCAACTGGGAGCAATTTGTAGCCGCTGGGCGCCCGCATCGGTATCAAGCTCCGGGTCGGTTCCCGGCCGTGAACCGTGACCTCTCGGTGATCTTGGATCGGACGGTTACGTGGCAGCAGGTTAAGGCTGAATTAAAGACCGAAGCAGCGGCGTTCGTAGGCGACTATTATGGCGCCGATCTCCCGCCAACCAAGAAGACGCTAACGATTCGGTTGCGCTTTAGTGCCATGGATCGTACGTTAACCGATGAGGAAGCCGACCGTCGCCTCGCTGCAGTTTTGGATGCACTCCAGCGAAAACTCGGGGCTGAGTTGCCCGCCTAGTTCAAATCTAGCCAAGCAAAAGCATAAGCGCTATACTGGCTCTATAACGTAGGGCTAAACCAGCCAGTGACTAAGCAGTGAGTGGCATAATTGTTCCCAGCGGATCATCCGCGCAGCCGGCTTTGACCGGTAGTGCAAGGTCATCCTCGCGGAAAAAGGGTAAGATCGACCCCAATAGCAGGATTGTGAACGCCTATGCCCAGGCGGCACCGGCCATGCACGCCCCGCGAGGCTCCTTGGTGACCTCTGTTGACGCAACGGCGCCGTTGCCGGGTCAGGTGGCCAAGCCCTCGATTCGCGCCCATCGTGGTCGGGCGGTTATTGCTGTCGCCACCGTGGCTGTCATCGGATTTGCCTTGATGGCGGCCCAACTGGCGTTAACTGCAGCCTATGCCGGACGGTTTTTACCAGGTGTCAGCGTAGCTGGCCAGCAACTTGGCGGACTTACCCGTCCGCAGGCCCAGCACCTGTTGACAGCGGCGGCAGACGACACTCGGCTTAGATTTGTAGCCGGAGCCACTCCATATGACTTGACACCATCAGCTGCCGGAGCCAGTTTTAATGTCCAGGACACTCTTGATCGGGCCTACGCCGTCGGTCACCAGCCTGGTTTCGTCTTTATGCCTTGGGTAGCTTGGCAGAGCCTGCAGCATCATTATCAGCTGGGGATGAGTTACAGCTTCAATCAGCCCGCTCTGCAGGCGTTTGTACAGAAGGTTGTGGACGCCAGCGGCAAGAAGCCGGTCGATGCCACCATTGTGATAACCGATGGGGTGCCAACGGTTCAGCCAGCGGTCAGTGGGTATGACTTGGCCGCGGCAACGGTTTCAGAAGCGATTGCCAACCAGCTGGCCGAACCTAATAAGTCGCCGCCTGCGCTGCACCCCAGCACTCAGGCCGCCCGCATTCAGGCTTCCGATCTGCCCTCGGCTCTTGATCAAACCAAGCAATTATTGGCGACGCCAGTTACCATTACGTATCAAGCGAAGACTTTCCAGCCGACGCCGGCTCAGATTGGGAGCTGGGTGATTTATGACAAAAGTCCGCCCAATAAAGCTCCGGCGCTCACTCCCAAGCTCAATCCGGATGCCATCGGTGCGTATCTAGCGACTATCGCTAAGCAGATTAACGTCAGCCCCATCACCCAGAAAGTGAATGTCCAGAACGGTGTTTCAAATGTTTTTCAGCAAGGTCAGAACGGCGTAGCGCTGGATACGGCTGCGCTAGCAACCAAGCTGGCCGCTCTAACGCCCGGTCAACCATTAGCCGTTGTGGCACCCACAACGCCAGTGCCATTCCTAACCCAATACAACAACAGTGTGCCGCTGCCGTATGATCAGTACATCGAAGTGAATTTATCCTCCCAACACCTTTGGGTATATCAAAACCATGTAGTCATTTTTGATTCGCCTGTCACCAGTGGCGCCACCGGTGCCGGCTTCCCCACGGCCACTGGCTTGTTCAGTATTCTGGCTAAACAAACCAACCGCCATTTGGTTGGCTATCAGTATGGACCGGCCTACAATTATGACGTATTCGTGCAGTACTGGATGCCGTTCTACCAGGGATTCGGCTTGCATGATGCCAGTTGGCGCTCCAGTTTCGGCGGCCAGGATTATTACTATGGCGGCTCGCACGGATGCATTAACCTACCACTCGCAACGGCGGCCTATCTGTTCAACTGGGCTAGTGTGGGCACGCCAGTGTGGGTACATACTTAAAAATTCGGGTCTGTATTTTGTAACCATAAGTGGTATAATTCGGACAGAAGAGGATCAGATATGCCCCCGAATCAAAACCCTAACACTACCCCCAACCCTAATACCACTCCGGGCCAACCGCCAGCTGGTTCGGAGCGCTCTGACCAGTTGCTCCCCGAGAAACAGCCGGTACCAGTGGCGCCGGAAGCCGCACCATCCGCCCCGTCTAGTGCGCCATCTGGACCGCCTCCTGCGCCACCCAAGCTGCCCGACCCCTTAAAGTCTCCGGCGGCAGATCCGGCGGCGCCACCAGCACCAGCACCGATTGGCCCGACACCATCGGTCGCCGGCGACGTCGATGTAATCGAGAAAGAATGGGTTGAACAGGCCGACAAGATTATCAACCAGACCAAGGGCGACCCCTACGTTGAAGAAGAAGCCGAGGAGGCCTTGCAGCAGGACTACCTCAAAAAGCGCTATAACCACGATGTTAAAAAGCCAGACGCCAGCTAGTCAGATGGAGGGGGAGAGGTGAACCGCAACACTCAGCTCAGGATTGCCGATGAATAGCCTGGTCGTCTTGGTCGGGCTGTTTGTAGTCTTTGGCGCCGGACTGGCGTTCATCGCATTTCTGGCCTACCGCCGTACGCTACGCCACGCCAAAGGGATTGAGCGTGGGCTAAAGATGGTGCCCCTGCTGATCCACCTGCCGCCGCCCAGCGACGACACCGAGGGCGGTTCGCGGCCGGTGCAAGAAGTGATGCGCGAGAAGGTTAACCAGGCCCAAGTCCTGTATGACCTGGTTGCTGGTACCGCCCAAGGTGGTTTTAAAAGTAGCTTTTATGGCCAACGCCATATTGCCTTCGAGGTTGTGGCTTCGGGGGGGCTCGTACACTACTTTGCCGCCGTACCAATCGCTCTGGTAGAGGTGGTGGAGCAGGCAATTGTGACCGCCTACCCTGGTGCGCGATTGGAAGAGGTCGAGGATCATAACATCTTCAATCCCCAGGGTAGGTTGACGGCAACAGTGGGGGGTGAGTTGGTGCTGAAGCACGAGGCGGCCTATCCTATCGGCGTAATTGAAGGCATGGAACGCGACCCGATGGAAGCTCTAATCAATTCGTTGTATAAATTACAACTTGGAGATGGTGCAGCCGTCCAGATCATGCTGCGACCAGCTCGGCCGAGTTGGGTGAAGCGCTCGATTAAGCTGGTGGCGAAGAAGCGTCACACCCGGCAAGGCGGGGTCGGCTTTGGCGTGGCGGACATTGCCAAGGGCGCCATCAAGGCCCCCGAAACCCAAGCCCAGGAAGCCGCCAAATTCGAGCCCAGCAAGCTCGAAGAACAAATGCTCCAGGCCATCGAAGACAAGACGAAGCACCCCGGCTATGAGGTACTGGTGCGAGTACTGGCGAGCTCCTCCAACTACAGCCGTTCCCAAATTGTGTTACGTAATCTGGTCAATGCCTTTGCCCTGTTTGAAGCCCCGGGTTCTAACGGCTTCCAGTTTATTGAGGCTCGCGATATTCAAGGCTTGGTTACGGCTTTTATTTTTCGCTTCTTCCCGCCGGAACTGACCAGCACCGTGCTCAATAGTGTGGAGCTGGCGGCATTGTTCCATTTGCCCGATGCCCAGTTTACCGCCACCACTCAGGTGGAGCGGCAACAATCTAAGCAGGTCGATGGGCCGATCAACATGCCGCCGAGTGGTTTGCTGATGGGTTACAACTTTTACCGGGGAGTGAAGAAGGAGATCCGCCTGAGTCCGGAAGACCGCCGCCGCCATGCCTACATTGTGGGTCAAACCGGCACGGGCAAATCCACCATGCTCGAGAACCTGGCGGTCCAAGATATGCTATCGGGCAATGGTTTTGCTTTCATCGACCCTCACGGCGATGCCGCCGAAAAATTACTTAGCATGGTGCCAAAGGATCGCGCTGAGGATGTGGTGTACTTCAGTCCCGGCGATATGGAGCATCCGCTGGGGCTAAACATCTTTGAGTACAGCACTCCAGAGCAAAAGGATTTCTTGATTCAGGAGTCGCTGAATATGCTCTATAAGCTCTACGATCCAGGTAAAACTGGCATCATTGGGCCGCGGTTTGAACATTGGTACCGCAACGCCGCCCTCACCCTGATGGCCGATCCTCATGGTGCTAGCTTCATCGAATTACCCAAGGTCTTTACCGACGCCGCTTATCTGAAGAACAAGTTTAAATTCCTGAAAGATCCTACTGTTATTGATTTTTGGACGAAGGAGATGGCCCAAACCAGCGACTACCACAAATCCGAGATGCTGGGTTGGTTCGTCAGCAAGTTCGGTGCCTTTCAAACCAACGAGATGATGCGCAATATCATTGGCCAGACCCACTCCAGCTTCGATTTACGCGACATCATGGATAACAAGAAAATGCTGATAGTCAATCTTAGTAAAGGACGGGTGGGGGAGCTGAACTCACAGTTGCTGGGGATGATCTTTGTGATTAAGATCCAGGCGGCAGCTATGAGCCGAGCCAACGTCCCCGAAGACCAGCGTCCCGATTTTTGCTTGTATGTAGATGAGTTCCAGAACTTTAGCACCGACAGCTTTGCCGCGATTTTGAGCGAGGCCCGAAAGTATCATTTGAATTTAATTGTGGCCAACCAATTTATTGGGCAGCTGACTGATGAGATTCGCGACGCCGTCTTTGGCAATATCGGTACAATACTGAGCTATCGCACCGGTCCGGAGGATGCTGAGTTCCTGGTGAAGCAGTTCGAACCGATTTTTGATCAGCGTGATCTCGTGAATCTGCCTAACCATAATGCCATTATGAAACTGTTGATTGGCGGGTTGCCCAGTCAGCCCTTTAGTATTACGGCATTGCCGCCATTAGGGGTGGCGCATCCGGAGATGGGTGTGGCGATCCAGCAGCTAAGTGCGGCCAAGTATGGAACCGCCCGCAATGTGGTTGAAGCGGATATCTTCGCGCGACTCCAGAATCAGCCTACTACCGTGGTACCGAATGCGGCTACGGCAGCACCATCGCCTCCTGCCGCTCCTGCTGCCGTTCCAATGGCTCCCATGGTTGCCCCTGAACCACCAACTCCATCACCTGCCCCTAACCATGCGGCTTTACTGCCGGCTGCCGTCGCTGCGCCGGTTTCTGTGGGTGCTGGGATGGGAGCCGCACTCTCTGTCCCGCCACCACCGCCGCCGGCACCGACAGCTCCAGTTACTCCCGATGGGTTAGCTCTGAGCCAATTGCGCCAAGCCGCCAAGCCACCTGCTACATCGCCTATTTCGCCTTCGGTTCCGGCACCACCGCCACCTTCACCTCCACCTTCACCTCAGCCCAAACCTGCTAGCGGTGGTATTGCTGATATTGTAAAAGCCCCGCCGCCACCTCGCCAAGCCGCCTTACCACCCCCGCCACCTGAGCTGAAGATAGAAGCCCACGAGTCCGATGGTTATACCGGGAAGGAGCCGGTGCCGCCGTCCAAGCCCGTGCAGCCTCCTCCGCCTCCGCCCCCGATTCCAAAGCCTGCACCACCACCCGTTCCTAAACCAGTCACATCGCCGCCTAAACCCAAAGAGGTCAAACCCATGCCCCCAGCCCCAAAGCCCCAGCCTCATCCGGCCCCGGCTCCTGTAGCTGCGCCGCCGCCGCCACCTAAGGCTCCGCCATTGCCAACTCCCAAACCCCCCGAGCCGCCGAAGCCGCCAGTGGCGCCATCCCCCCCGTCACCATCACCTCCGAAACCTCCATCAATTCCACAACCGGCACCAATGCCTCCAGTGCCAAAACCGGCTCCGCCCCCGCCGCCGCCTCCACCCCCTAAGCCTCAACCCACACCCCCGCCCCCACCCAAGCCAACGCCGCCGGTTCCGCCCGTCCCTCCGTCGGGAGATGAACCAATCTTGCCGCCAGATGTGATGGCTACCGCCCATGTTGAACTTCATCACCAAGGTCGGGCTTCGGAGAATCCGTTTTCTGCGGCAGCACAGGAAGCGTTAGCGGGTCGACCAGAAGCCAAAAAGCCCAGCCCGCCACCAGCTAAGGAGGTGAAGTCGGCATCCACTGTCAATGAAGCCTATGTCGAGGCGGCGGCTCCGAAAACACCGACTCCTCCGCCACCTCCCATTAAATTAGACGACACTCCGCCGTCAGCCTCGTTGCCGCGACCGGGGGAGGTAATCACGCCTAGTGCCTCAACTCAAGCGCCGCCTCCACCTAAACCGGCTGCATCGCCACTTCCTGCTCCGAAACCGGCCCCTCAAATTGTGACTCCACCGCCGCCATCAAAACCGGCGCCAAAGCCACTCCAGCCACCAAAGCCACCCGAATCACCCAAGGCCCATAAAAAGCTCCCTTCGCCATCACCTAAACCTAAGGAAACCCTGTCCATGCCCTCGCCACCCAAGCCCGAACCGCGCCATGCTCCGAAACCCCCCGAGCCGCCCACACCCGTCATAACACCGGAAGTTCCGACTTCTCCGCCAACACCCAACCTCCGGCCGGGCGAAGTCTATGTTGATGAGAATGGGGAAGTCATCCAGGGCTAATCCTGGACCCCCATGCTTACTTAATTAAGGCAGTGTCTAAAGGCGGCCGCTGAGGCGGCGGAAGGTCTTGTAAACCCCTTCGCCTAGCAAGCCGATAACGGCGCCGACTATCAGCGTCAACCAGATTTCGGAGCCACGTAGCTCAAAGCCATAGTAACGGGCGTATAAATATATGAATCCGGTTAATAGTACCGCCGTCGAGGTGGCGCCGAGGCTAACAGAAGGCCGCAGCACGGTTTTGCCTATGGCTTCACTGGCGGTCTCCACGGCAGGCGTGTGAATCAGGTTACTGAATGCCCGGGCTGTCGGCTTCATTCGGTGACGCAGACTAATCATAGTCTGGCGATAATTCTCGGCCTTGGTAAGTACATGGTGGATGACTGGTTGGGCGGCTGGAGCAGCCTCTGTCTGGGGCTCAGCTTGCTCGGCATGCTTGAGTTGCTCCCGGGCGGCCTCCACGGCTTCGTTGCGGTGGCCCGGCTCTCGCTCAGTCCGATCTTGTAACGAGCGCAATCGTTCGGCCGCCACGTGTTCTAGTTCTGGTGCCGGCTTGGCCTGACGTTCGTGTGAGGTGGGGGACATGCGTTCCATTAGCTAGCTTCTCCTTTGCCGTAATGATCACCGCGCAATAGATCAATCTCCGTTACCAGTTGGCGATTGCGGAGGTAAAAGTAGGCAATAGCGCTGGCGAAGACGAAGACGATTAAGGTGTCGGTGCCAGTGCCGGTTTGGGGAAGTTGTTTACTCGCCACGGCAACCTGGGCCTGCGTCGGTACGCCCAAGTTCACGCTCACTACATTCCCATAAACGTCGTCCATCTTATAATCGAAGGATTGGGGGTCGGAGGCGGAAGCCGGTGTAGCTGGTAGGGGATTCTTTACCCGAACCTGGAAGGTAGTCAGAAAGTTCTTGCCGGCAGCAATAGTAGTTTTTGGCCAGCTAATCGATCCGCCGACCAGGATCCCGCCGCGGGGGTCAATCAGGTCGGAATACTCCAGGATGTCATTGATATTGTCGCTCACCACATAATCCTTGGCTGGGCCGCTGCCGGTATTGGTCGTCGTAAGGGTGTATTCGATGGTGTCACCGGGTTGGGCAGTGGCGCCGTTGGCATCGCGATTAGGGCCACCGGCCGCTGGAATCAGGATGGCGCTTTTCTGCTGGGTGATAGTGGATGTACCGGAAGGGGTGATCGGTGCTGGGGTCACTGGAATTGGTGTAGGGGCAGGCGTCGGCGTCGCTTTAGGTGCCGGTATAGGCGTCGGAGCTGGTGCTGGCGCGGGTGTGGGATGAGGAGCGGGAGCCGGGGTGGGATGGGTAACAACGGGCGGCGTGGTATCAATGACGGCGATATTGCCGCAACCCTCAAGTACCGCAAACCAGGCTCCGTCGCCGTGGCGCTGGCCCACCAATGCCGGATAGCTCACGTTGTCGCCCCAGGTGTAGAGTGGGCGTAAGTAATACGTGGTACTGCCACCGGCGGTAAAGGGCTGGTCGAGGGCCGAGTGTGGCTGTCGTCCCACCGATTTTATGCCGTGATTATTGGAATTAATGGTGGCGTGGTGGGTGTGGGCCAAGTCGTTGCGATCAATACCAAAGTGGGCGAATAGTTGGTGATATCCGCCATGGCCAGCGCTATCGTGGTCTTGGTCGTAAATTTGCAGCAGTGTCGCCTGGGTGTGCGCGGTGCCAAGGCCACCATATACTACATCGTTCGGGGAGGCGGCGTTGGCCGCAGTCGGGGGAGCTACCACTATTGCCACCTGGACAATGACCAAAAGGGCGACCATTACCACAGAGAGCTGCCGGGTTAACTGCTCGCGCCGCAAGCGCCGCCAATAGAACGCCAGTTGACTACTGGCGGCCGGGCTGAGGCTCAGATTCGATACGATATCACGAAACATATATAGATGAAGGACTCCACTTACGCTTAATTAAACGCTAAAACAGGTGTCAGTGCAATATGCTTATGGTTGCAGACGGCAGATAGCCGGATTATGGTGGGTGTACCGTTTTCCCGTCCCAACCGTCGTGGCGGGTTGCCAACGGCGGCCCCTTCTTTTATGGCAAGCCAAATATTAACGCAATATTAATTATTTGCCGGTCAGCATCACTTGTCCTTATACTCGTTAATACAGAGGGGAGAAGTGCAATGTTAACCAAAACGGATGAGCAAAACTTTAGAAAAGTAGTCCAGAAAGACATTCCTCGGATGCAGGAAGATATCATTGGGATGAAAGAAGATATCGGGATCTTAAAAGCGGATACCGAGCAATGCCGGCAGCATATTGGCTTTCTCCGAAAAGACGTTGATATCCTGAAGCAAGACGTAATTGTTCTGAAGCAAGATGTTGCTCATCTTAAACAAGATGTCTTTCAGATGAAACAAGACATCGCTCAGCTCAAGCAAGATGTGGCCGAGATGCGTGAAGATATAGATATGATTAAGGAGATATTGACTGTCCTGCTTGAGCGCACGGCAAACTGGGGCAAGATCCAGACTGATGTTAAGCGCCAAGGTGATGATATTGACCTTCTTAAGCTTATGACCCGCGATCATAGTCAAGAGATTGCAATGATGAAGCGCCAGCGCACTGTCTAGCTTCCTCCACCCTCCTTCAGTTGCCCTGAAGGAGCGAAAGCGGTATAATGGATAGTAACAGGTGAGGTAAAACCGCCTTTTTGTTTTGATTTTTACAGGAGTTTAATGGCAACAGCCCCCAAAAAATACGGTGCCGGTCAGATTCAGGTGCTCGAGGGACTCGATCCGGTCCGTAAACGTCCCGGTATGTATATTGGCGGCACCGGTCCCGAGGGCCTCCACCACCTGATCTGGGAGGTTATCAACAACTCAGTCGACGAGGCCATGGCCGGCCACGGCAATACCATCGAGGTGACCTTGCTGGAGGATGGTGGCGTGCGCGTCAACGACTACGGCCGTGGCATCCCCGTCGACAAGGTGAAGGCCACCGGCAAAAGTGGGATCGAAACCGTGCTCACGGTGCTCCATGCCGGCGGTAAGTTTGGCGCGGCCGACTCCGGTTATAAGGTATCGGGTGGTCTTCATGGCGTTGGTATTAGCGTCGTTAACGCCCTCAGCACCAAGACCGTAGTGGAGGTTCGTCGTGATGGCAAGCTCTATCGGCAAGAGTTCGCCATCGGGAAGCCGACCGGGGCAGTTAAAGCTGTCGGAACCTCAACCGACACTGGTACCACTATTACGTTCTGGCCCGACACTTCCATTTTTGAGACTACCGACTTTGATTACCAAACCATTCTTGATTACCTCCGCCATCAGGCCTATCTAACCAAGGGCATTCACGTCAAAATCGCCAATGAAGCCACTGGCGAACGCTACGGCTACTATTTTGAAGGTGGTATTCGCAGCTACGTCGAGCACCTTAACCGCGACAAAACCATACTCAATACGTTGCCGTTTTATATCGACCGCCAAGTCGGTGACATTGCCGTGGAGCTCGCAATCCAGTACACCGAGAGTTTTAATGAAATCGTAAAGACTTTTGCCAATAATATCGATAACCCGGAAGGCGGCACCCATCTGACGGGATTCCGCTCGGCGTTGACTCGCGTCATCAACGACTATTCTCGTAAAAATAATTTGCTCAAGGAAAAAGAGGGGAGTTTGACGGGCGAGGATGTCCGCGAAGGCATGACCGCTGTGATATCAGTGAAGCTGCCGGATCCCCAGTTCGAGGGTCAGACTAAGGCCAAGCTCGGGAGCCCCGAAGTCCGGGGTGTTGTTGAGCAAGTGGTCGGTGAATGGCTGAGCTACTATCTCGAAGAAAACCCCAATGAGGCCCGCAAGATCGTGGCCAAAGCGACTCTGAGTGCTCGCGCCCGGCTGGCCGCTCGGGCTGCTCGCGACACCGTTATCCGTAAGGGCGCGCTCGATGGGTTTACGTTGGCGTCGAAGTTGGCCGATTGTCGCACCAAAGATGTAAAGCGCAGTGAGCTTTACATCGTTGAGGGTGATAGTGCCGGTGGGTCGGCTAAGTCCGGCCGCGACAGTGAATTTCAGGCTATCCTCCCACTCCGTGGTAAAATTCTCAACGTTGAACGCGCTCGTCTTGATAGGATGCTAGGTAATAATGAGATTAAGAACTTGATTGTGGCCATGGGAACCGGCATTGGGGACGACTTCGAGATCGCCAAATTGCGCTACGGCCACGTCATTATCATGACCGACGCCGACGTCGATGGTGCTCACATCTCCACCTTATTGCTGACCCTGTTTTACCGCTACATGCCTGATGTGATAACTGGCGGCCATCTCTATATTGCCAAGCCGCCCCTATATTTACTTAGCTCCGGTCGTAAGAAGAAGCTCTATGTCTATGACGAGAATGACCTCGAGGAGACGCTCGACCGGCTGATCAAGGAGCGCAAGTCGGGCAAGAAGGTGGCGGCGGACGAGCCCGCTTCTTTGGCTGCGGAACTCGCCGATGGCTCAGACAGTCCTCGCCTTGCAGAAGCGGATTCGTCCGCCGCTGAAGGTGCCGAAGAGGAGACTGCTGAAGCCACTAACACCACTGCCGAGCCTGATCTCGAAACCGAGGTCGTCGACAACCAGATGAAGGAGCGCCTTAAGGCTGCCGGCTTCACTGAAATCCAGCGCTACAAGGGTCTCGGTGAGATGAATGCCGACCAACTCTGGGAGACGACCATGGATCCGGAAGGTCGCGTTATGATGAAAGTGAGCATTGATGACGCCGAGAAAGCCGACGCCATCTTCAATAAGCTCATGGGAGAAGAAGTCTTATTGCGTAAGAATTTCATCCAAACTCACGCCAAAGAAGTGGCCAACTTAGACATATAATATGAATCCCGAAGAAACGCCAACCGAAGATATTCAGCCGGATTTGCCACAGGAACAAGCCGAAGACGTCGGCGTTATTGAAGGCGCCTCAATTGAGAACGTGATGGAGACGCGCTACCTCGATTACGCCATGAGCGTGATCGTGTCGCGGGCGCTGCCAGATGTCCGTGATGGCCTCAAGCCGGTTCATCGCCGTATTCTTTATGTCATGAACAACCAGGGCCTGCGCCACACCGCCCGCTACCGCAAGAGCGCTACCGTAGTCGGTGAGGTGATGGGAAATTATCACCCCCACGGTGACTCCGCTATTTACGACGCCATGGTCCGTCTGGCTCAAGACTTCTCCATGCGCTATCCGATGGTCGATGGTCAGGGTAACTACGGCTCGGTTGATGGCGATCCGCCCGCCGCCATGCGTTACACCGAGGCTCGGATGACGCGTCTGGCTAGCGAAATGCTGTTTGATCTCGACAAGAACACCGTCGATTTCCGCCCCAACTATGACGGCAGCCGCAAGGAGCCGGTGGTGCTCCCCGCCAAGGTGCCCAACCTGCTCCTTAACGGCCAAATCGGCATTGCCGTCGGTATGGCCACCAATATTCCGCCCCACAATCTTACCGAGCTTGTCAATGGCATCATCCACCTGATTGACCACCCTGACGCCACCCTCGATCATCTTATGGAACACGTTACCGGCCCGGATTTCCCCACCGGTGGGACCATTTACGGCGTCGAGTCTATTCGTCAGGCCTATGGAACCGGCAAGGGTTCGATTACGGTACGGGCGGTGGCCGAGATCGAGGAGGACAAGAAGGGCAATAGCCAGATTGTCGTTACTGAGATCCCGTATCAGGTGAACCGTGCCACTCTGGTCGATAAAATTGCCGAACTGGTGAAAGACAAGCGCATTGTGGGCATTAGCGACTTGCGCGACGAAAGTAACCGCCACGGCACGCGCATTGTGGTGGAGTTGCGCAAGGATAGCTATCCCAATAAGATTCTCAACCAGCTGTATAAGCTGACGCCGATGCAGAGCGCCTTCCATGTCAATATGTTGGCGCTGGTAGAGAATGGCCGCCAGCCGCGGGTTCTCAGCTTGGAGATGATCCTGAAGGAGTTCATTGCTCACCGCCAGGTGGTGGTCCGCCGCCGCACCGAGTTCGAGCTGGCCAAGGCCAAGGATGATGCCCACATCTTAGAGGGCTTAAAGATTGCCCTCGATCACATTGATGAGGTTATCAAAACGATCCGCGCCAGTCGCACCCGCGAAAATGCCGAAACTAACCTGGTAAAGCAGTTTAAGCTGACGGTGGTGCAAGCTAAGGCTATTTTGAGCATGCAACTGGCGCGTCTTACTGGGTTGTCGCGCCAAGAGCTCGAGGATAATCTGGCGGCCTTACTCAAGCTCATTGCCAAGCTGGAAAAGATCTTGGCCGACGAGAAGGAGATCCTGCGCATTATTAAGGAGGAGCTCGGCGAGATTAAAGACAAGTATGGCGACGAGCGCCGCACCGCCATCGTACCGCACGAACTCGGTAAGTTCAGCGAAGAGGAGCTGGTGCCCAACGAACAGGTTATCGTCACGTTAACCCAGGGTAATTATATTAAGCGGATTCCGTCTAATACCTATAAATCGCAGGGCCGCGGTGGCAAGGGGATTATGGGTATGACTACTAAAGAAGAAGACGTCGTGGAACACTTGGTCTTGACCCAAAACCACGATTTCATCCTCTTCTTTACCAATAAGGGGCGCGTCTTCCGCCTGAAAGTTTACGAGATTCCAGCGGCCAGCCGCACCGCCAAAGGTCAAGCCATCGTTAACCTGTTGCAGCTGGGTCCAGATGAGAAAGTCACATCCATCAACACCTTTGACAGTAAAGCCCAAACCGCCAATAAATATCTGTTTATGACTACTAAGTTCGGAACCGTTAAAAAGACTTCCCTGGAAGGCTTTGCCAATGTCCGGGCCAACGGGTTAATCGCGATCAAGCTCGATAAAGGTGACGAGCTGCGCTGGGTCAAGCAAACCAGCGGCCAAGACGAAATTGTAATTTCCACGGCGCTCGCCCAGGCCATCCGTTTTAAGGAGACTGATGCTCGGCCGATGGGTCGTGCCACCCGCGGCGTGCGGGGGGTGCGCTTGCGTTCAGGTGATAGCGTGGTCGGTATGGATGTGGTTCAGCCCGACACAGTACTCCTGGTGATTATGGAGAATGGCTATGGTAAGCGCACGAAGGTCAATCAGTTTGCCACTCATGCCCGCGGGGGCGTTGGCATCAAGGCCGGGGTTGTGACGGCTAAGACGGGCAAGACGGTAGATGTTCGGGCTCTGGAAAGCGACAGCGACGACCTAGTCGTGATCTCTACCAGCGGGCAAGTGATCCGCTTAGCAGTTAAAGATATCTCCCTGATTGGTCGAGCAACGCAGGGTGTACGGATTATGCGTATGAAAGAAGGAGATAAAGTGGCTTCGGTAGCGCTGATTGGCGAGACCATTTTAGAGCAAACCGAGTCTGGAGACGAAAGCCCCGGAACGACTCCCGAAGCGGCCTAATAAATCCTCATTAAATACAAGCGTAAGTATTATTTTAGCTTTATTAAGCCAAAAAACGCTTATGGCTCGAAAGGTCAAACATCGGTGATTTTGCTAAAAATTACAACATTTAGCTGAATTTGTTTGGCAAATCAGCCGGTGCTGCTACTGGGTGTCGCCAGGTATGCTGTGACTCACACGCTATAATTCCTTATAGCAGAGGCGAGCTAGGGGGAAACGTAACTAGGTGTGTGGTGGAGGACTGTTTACGATTATGCTGCGACGTCTGCTGGCTCAGTTAGGCTTGACGACTCTGGTGATGGCACTTGGTGCCGGCGCGGTTTTCGCTGACACGGCTCCTGCAGCTACGCCACCTGCCAGCGACCCGGGCCAGACGGTAGTTTCTGCTGACACCAGCTCCATTACCATCGACACCAGCCATACCAGCACCACGAGTGTCGGTACTAGCGGGGGCGGATCGATCGGGGGCGACAATAGCGGTAGCGGCACTCCACCAGCCGCAACGCCGCCTTCAAGCAATAGCCCAACCGACAACCTTAAACCTGATAATAGCTCAAATGCCAAAGCTTCAAATTCCAGCACTAATGCTTCAACAACCAGCAGTGGCCCAACCGTAACGCCAGGTCAAACCGGTGGCTCGCAGACTCCGCCGATTGCGACCACGGCAGCCTCCTCTAACTCCTTGGTGGCCTCATTGCAACGCGTGGCTTACATCAGCGGACTAACGCCCATCGCGCCAATTATGGCAACCCCTGTGGCTAGCTCTGGCGGCAACCACGCCCCGCCATCATCGCCACCGGCTCCGGTCGGCTTCCTGTATCAACTCCATGTCCTGTTGATTTCTACGCTGGTGCCGGCTGTGCGCTTCGTTCCCGATGTCGTCAAGGCTGCAGCTGCCTCGCAGGCCGGCCTCGCGGCCGCCATCGTTTTGGTACTTTCCTGCTTAGCTCTGCTCGAGCTCACCGTTCCCGCTAACTCCTATGCGGCTCGCCTGCGCCGCTCTGGATTCCTCGGAGCTGCTCGCAGTGATGTAGCCCCACTTCTTCTTTTTGCCACTCCACGAGAAATGAGTTCTATTGGTGCAGGTGCACCGGGATAGAACTCATTTTGATGTGGAGTCGAACACCCAAGACCAAACAAATCTAACCAACGCTATAAGAAAGGAGGTGAAAAGAGATGCGATCAAAACGAATCCAGCAGTTAGGTAGCGCTATTGCGCTGACAGGTATGTTGAGTTTGATGACGGTTGCGCCGGTACTTGCCGATAGTAGTATCAGCAATACGGGTCCCGATTCGACCAACAAGGTAACCAATACGACGACCAATACGGTCCAGGTCGACAACGATAACCACCTGACAGTTACCAACAGCAACGACCAAACTGCTAAGACCGGTTCGGCGTCTGTCAAAGGTAATACTACCGCTGGCAGCGCTATGAGCGGCGATGCTACGAACAGCAACAATGTGTCTACGACCATTGATGTTGGTAATAGCTCAGCGCTTCCGGGATCAGGTAGCGGTTCCGTATCCGGCGGCGGCTCAGGGAGTGGCGCAGGCGCGGGCTCCGGCTCGGCTGCCAGTTCAACACCCGGTAAAGGTGGCGCAAGCACAGCTGGCGTCGGTTCCGGTAGCGGTTCGGTAGCGATGTTGCCAGCCACCGGTTGTAGCGCGATCTGCGACGTTGCGGCGTTGCGCGCGGGCTACCACCCGAGTGGTTTGACGACCGCGATTCAGGACGCCAACAAATCGTCGGCGCTTCTGATGGGTCTAGCCGCATTGCTAAGCTTGGTTGCCGCTGGCGGCAGCGCGTTTTATGCAACCAAGAGGCAGGCGAAAGCCTAGAGGGGGTCTACCAATGACCATCGTACCTACTAAAGTCAGTTTGATCAGCGGCGTCGCCGTAGTCGCCAGCGTCGGAGTACTCCTCACCCTTGTGCACCGACCGACGACCGCCAACACCGCCTATCATGCCGACACCAGTACATCCGCCGATATTACACCGTCATTGACGAGCTTGGGGACTCCCCAGATAAGCGTCAACGGCAAGGAGATACCGGCAAACCAGGGAACCACCACTGTTCCGACACCGAATGGTGCCGCCACGGTAACGGTTTCCGGCGACAGTGCTTCCGTCAGCGCCAGTGATGGCACTATGGACCAAACGACAAACACCCCGTCGGGAAATGTCCACATTCAGGTTCACACGCGCTCCAACGGAAACAATCACGCCAACTCGTCCCAACAGGTGTCGTCTCATAGTTCGATAAGCTCGAGCAGTAACTCCAATACTTCGGTATCGGCTAGCGGCACGAGCCATGTGGACATCGAGACTCACTAGTTCCAAGTTTCAACTAACAACATTCTTAGGAGAATTAACATGTTACAAGCAAAAGCACTTCGTTACGCAGCCATCGGCCTTGCCACTATCGGTTTGGGCGTGGGCGTAGCAGCGGCCGACAGCATTGACACTACCGGCCCTCACTCGCACAACTCTATTACTAACAGCACCAAGAACCACGCCAACATCGACAACGACAACCATGTTTCGGTGCGCAACGACAACGATCAGCATGCAAGCAGCGGTGACGCTTCGGCCAAGAACAACACCACTGCCGGTGACGCCACCAGCGGTGATGCCAGCAACGACAACTCGACCGACACCAGTGTTTCGATTACCAACGGTTCTGCAGGTAGCGGCTTCTGGGGCAGCGGTTCTAGCAGCAGCGACTCGAGCATCAACCTGACCGGTCCGAACTCGCACAACACCATTAAGAACACCGTTGATAACTCACTTCGTGTTAACAACGACAACAACATCTACGTAAGCAACGACAACGACCAGCGCGCTTACAGTGGTGACGCCAAAGTTTCGGGCAACACCACCGGCGGTAGCGCCACTAGTGGTTCGGCTTCGAACACCAACAGCAGCTCAACCTCGGTAACCGTCAGCAACTAATCGCTGAACCGACTGAGCTTCAATTACTTTTACAAAAGTAAGTACCTTTGTATGGTGAGCAGCGCGTCGCGGTAGAATTTTTAAGCTTCATCTTAGAAGCGTAAAATTCCTACCCGATAAGCTGCCCTGCCAAACCCAAGCGCCGAGCCTACGGGCCGGTCACTCGGGAGGGCAACCCCCTCCCCAGCACTCATTTTGATGAGGAAGAGGATAGCAACATTAACGTTTAATGAATAAGTAACTAATCAGGGATAACAGGGGAATAACCAATGATGAAACCAACGAAACGCATCCTATCAATAACACTGGTCCTGCTGCTGGGCCTGGCCCAGCCGGCAGTGATTCTGGCCGACACCGCTCCGGCGGATTCGTCCACATCGACGGCAGTGACTGCGCCGGCCGATACGGGCACGACGACCACACCGACTGATCCGCCCGCGACCACGCCTACCGACCCTACGCCACCGGCGACCACCGGTCCGCAGAGCCCCACGGGTCCGCAAAGCCCTACTGGTCCCCAAAAGCCGACTGGCAAGATCCCGGCCTACGCTTTTAACGACGCTACTCAAACCTGGCTGCCCACCAACCAGGGTTCCTTTAGTTATAACACCAGTATCGGTCGCTACGACTCGCCCCTGTATTCGTACGACACTCAGACCGGCTGGTATCACGTTATTCCTGGTGCGGTACTGCCTACGCCGGCTAGTTCCGGTAGTGGTGCCACGTCAAGCACCGGTGCCCCATCCGGCTCCTCAAGCGTTGCTGGCCCTACTAGCGCCTCTTCCAACCCTTTGGCCACCCTGGCGGCTCTCCTCGGCCTCAGTGACCCCTCTAACAGCAATACCGGCCCCGGTAGCCTCAACAACGCTTCAGCATCCGCTACCAATACCGCCATGCTTCAACTCCTCACCAACGCCCTCCTGAGCAACAATGACACCTCGACTGCTACTACCGGCGATGCCAGCGTTTCGGGCAACACCAGCGCCGGTAACGCCACCACTGGCCCGGCCACGGTTATCGACAACCTCTTAAACCTTCTGAATGCAGCCTGGTCGTGGAGTAACGGCGGCCTCAATTACTTTGCCCAAAACCTGTTTGGCGACCAAACCGGTGACATTACCCTGAATCCGGGCGCCACTACGGGAGGGGGCGGCCAAGTCGGCAGCCTGCCTTCTTGTAGCAATGGCTCCGTAACCGGCAATGCCAATACTGGCCCTGAATCCACCAATACTGCCACCGACACCTGCAACAGTGATGTCACCGTGGTTAATAAGCCTACGGGCGCCATTAACAACAACGTCAACGTCCTGGCCCAAACCGGCAACGCCGGCGTCACCGATAATACGCAAGCGGGTAATGCCACTTCCGGTGCCGCTACTGCCGACGTTAACATCCTCAATCTGATTAACTCGGCGATAAGTTCCGGCCAGTCGTTCTTTGGCCTGCTGAACATCTTCGGCAACCTCAATGGCGACATCCTCTTTCCCGACGGTTTCCTGAATGGCATTGCCGGGCAGGGGAGTGCAACTACTGCCGGTAGCGGTAGCGCCGACGTTTCCAATACCAATACCGGCCCGAACAGTACCAACACGGCTAGTAACACCCAAAATAACACCGCGAATATCACCAATGATCCCACCGCGGCTTTCAATAATAACATCAACACCAACGCTCAATCCGGCGGCGCCAACGTGGGCAATAACACTAGCGCCGGCAATGCTACCACCGGTACGGCCGCGACCAACAACAACCTCTTTAACCTCGATAACACCACACTGTTCGGCGACAACGCCGTGCTTGTGCTCGTGAACGTTATGGGACACTGGGTCGGCCAGATTATGAACCTGCCGGGCACCGGGAGCTCCACTGGCGCTCTGTTGACCGGGAACGCCACCGTGCAGAATGACGGCACCGGCCCGAATTCCACCAACACGGCCAGTAACACCCAAAACAACAACTTGAACTTGACCAATAGCCCCAGCGGCACCATTACCAACAACGTGAATGCCGGGGCGCTCAGCGGTAACGCCGATGTTTCGGGCAACACCAGCGCCGGCAATGCCACCAGCGGCAATGCTAACGTAGCGACCAATATTGCCAACATCTTTGGCAGCCAGCTGAGCTTGACGCACTGGTTCGGAGTCCTGGTGATCAACGTCTTTGGCGACTGGACTGGTGACGTGAATCAGAATACTGCTGCCGGTAATGCGCCGGGCGGCGGTGCTAGTGGGGCAGCGGCCTCGGGTGGCGGAGGTGGTTCACCGGTGCAGGTTGCTGCCGTTCTGTTTAGCTCCGACTCGGGTTCCGGTGGTGCTTCCGGGATTGCCGGCAACCTGTCGACAGCGGCCGCCAAGGTGAATGCCGCCGCTCCGGCCTTTGGCAACAGTGCCCTGGTAGCAGCGGTCCATAACCCCGAGACAGCCGCCAAAACGGCTGCGCGCAATACCGGCACATTGTTGATGCTGGCCGCGGTTACTTTGTTGCTCGCCGCCGCGTTCTTCGGGATGGAGCGCAAGCTGAAGAAGCCCTAGTTTTGGCCAGAGACTAGCCTACAGCCCCAAATACGCCTATTTTTGGACTATTGCTTCTGAGAAGAATAGTCCAATTTTAGACCTATTTATTAACTATTAGTCAGCCTTCCGCTTGGCAATGTAAGCTACTAATATGTCGACAAACTATGATCGTTATGCCGCAGCCTTGCCGTTAGCTAGCTTCTATATCCTAGTGGCTGTAGAACGCCGTCCACTCTATGCTTATGCTATTCAAGAGCAGATTCGGCATGATTCAGATGGGGCGGTTGCGCTAGGGCGCTCCTCTGTAGACAGCGCAATAAAGCGCCTGGAAAGCTGGGGCTTCATTGCACTGGACGCCGCCAGCAGCTACCAAGACTCACGGCGGGGCGCCTCCTACACCCTAACGCAAGCCGGCCAAACCCGGCTCAAACACGAAATCGCGCATTTGGAGCGCGCGGCTCGCATTGGAAGGCGTACTATATCGGCTTCCTCCTGACACCACCCGGCTTTTTTGCTACAATGAGCCACAAATGGGGAGTGTAACAAGTATTCATGGTTAACCGCTACATCGTCGTGCCGCTGGTAGTGTGGGCTATCGCCCAATTTCTTAAATTCACCATCGCCGCCTTCCGCGGCCGCGTCGACTTCCGCTATCTGTACGGCTCCGGCGGCATGCCGAGCGTCCACGCCGCGGTTGTTACCTCGTTGGCGGTCACTGCTTTGCTCGTAGACGGCTCTAATTCGGCCATTTTCGGTCTGGCGGCCATCTTCGCCGCCATCGTTATGTACGATTCCTTTGGCGTGCGGCGCTCGGCAGGGGAGCAAGCCGTAGCCATCAACGCCATTCTCGACTCGATGGAAAAGGACCGCCTCGACCACCCGCGGATGCGGCTGCGCGAAATTCTCGGCCACAAACCCCTGGAGGTCAGTATCGGCGCCATCCTCGGCCTGCTGCTCGGCGCCGTCCTTAACTCCGACAAGCTCGGCCCGCTCATTACCATAATCACGCTGCCAGTCGGCCGGGCGATGGCCGTCGTGGTTGCGGTGGTGGCAGGCCTACTCCTCCTGACTGGCGGCGTCATCCGTTGGAGTTTCCTCCGCCGCTACCGCAAAGCAGTTAAAGCTGTCCAACACGCGACGCGGACGGCATCCTGGTGGTTTTGGGGTAATGCGCTCATCGGTCTGGCTCTGGCTTTTCTGGAGTACGAGCGCGTCGGTGCCGCCACCTGGGTAATCTGGCCGCTGCTGTACATCATATACATCATCATTGTAAAAATTACATTACTGCGCACCTACCGCCGCAGCGTTCCGCAGGCCTTGGCCGACTACCGCGCCACCCAAGATAAGGCCAAATGGCTGGAAGGGCCGAATAAGAAGCGGCGGGCCAAAAAGGCCGCCCGCGCGCGCAACCGGGCCTAGCTTCCAGGTGGCGGCACGACCCAAACACTTCTTGCGCTACGGTGCGGCGGCGCTGTGTGTGGCGATCCTTGGCGCCATCAGCGTACACCGCATGCCGTACACGCCGGTGTCGGCCACTACCAACCCAGCCACTACTACCGCCGACCAAACCCAGGGCCTCGATACCACCTTCCACTACAACTGCCCAGCCGGCAGTGCTCCAGAAAGCCTGCCGTGTCTGCAGCAGCACTATCAAACCGTCACCTATAAGCAAGGCGTCCAAACCGCCTTTGCCCAGCTGAAGGCCGCCTATGTAAACGATGCCATCGTTAAATCTGACTGCCACCAACTTAGCCACGCCATCGGCCGCACTGCCGCCGATATGTACAAAAACGTCGATGACGCTTACGCTCAAGGCGATAACTTCTGTTGGTCCGGCTACTACCATGGGGTAATGGAGTCGATTGTCTCTAAAATCGGGGCTCATAACCTCACCACCCAGCTACCCAACATCTGTGCCCATATTAAAGCCCAAAAGCCGTATTCCTTCTATCACTACAATTGCGTCCACGGCCTTGGCCACGGCATTATGGACGTCACCGGCAGCGACTTGTTTGCCTCGCTCAAACTCTGCGACACCGTCGGCAACAGCTGGGAAAATCAATCCTGTTACGGCGGTGTCTTCATGGAGAACGAGATGGATGAGGTTAACGCCAACCACTCCACCAAATACCTCAAAGCCGACCAGCCGATGTATCCCTGCACGGCTGTGGCCGACCAATATAAGCAGCAATGTTATCTGATGCAGACCTCGCATGCCCTGCGTGCCATCAATTACAATTTCAGTACCGTCTTTTATGAGTGCGCCGGTATCGAGTCGCAATACGTCGACACCTGTTACCAGAGCCTTGGTCGCGACGCCTCCGGCAGCACTAACAGCGATGTGGCTCGTACCAAGGCTACCTGCATGCTCGGCGCTACCACGGACGCCCAGTCCAATTGTATCGTCGGTGCCGTTAAAGACTTCGTGTCGTACTATCACAGCGACGCCCAGGCCACCCAGCTGTGCTTGGCGCTCGATCCGGCGCTACAGGCGACTTGCCAAGCCACCAAAACCCAGTACTATAGCACGTTCTGACGTAACCAAATCGAACCTGTCATCTGTTGACAGATAGGACCACAGCCTTTATAGTTGACGCATCGTAACGAGCGTACTGCGATCAGCGGTACGCTTTTAACGTGCAAAAACTGACAACTCGATAACAGGCAACTCCAACCAAAGGAGAACTAGTGTTCAAACGGACACGTCGTTCCATCCTCATCGCTATTTTGATGGCGATGGCCATGATGGCCATACCGGCACTCGCCAGTGCCGCGAGCTATGTCTCGAATTCGGCTCCGGTCGTTCCGGGCGGCAAAAGCTGTGCCCAACCGGGCTTCAGCAAAATTCAGGAAGCCATCGACGCTGGCGCTAGCACAGTCAACGTCTGCAGTGGCACCTACGCCGAACAGCTCGCCATCACCAAAGCGGTCAAACTGGCCGCGATTAACGGCGCGGGTACGGCCACGGTTGTAATGCCAGTTGCGGCAGTTAACTCGACAAGCACCTGCGACACGATGGGTGGTCTTGAACAGAAGGATGAGATCTCTGTCTGTACGTCCGGAACGGTTAGTATTATCGGCCTGAACGTCGAAGCGATCATCCCGACAGCAAGTTGCGCGGGTCAGCTCTATGGCATCTTTGTCGGAGAAGGCGGGACACTCAAAGTCACCAATTCGGCGATTAACGGTGCCAGCACTAACGTTGCCGGACTCAAAGGCTGCCAGTACGGCGTTGCCGTCGAGGTGGGGAACAAAACCCCGGCCGAGGTCGGTCATGCCGTCCTGAACAAAGTCAGCGTTACCGGCTACCAGAAGAATGGTCCCACAGTAAAGAGTCCTGGATCAAGCCTGACCGTGACCGCCTCGACGATCACCGGCTCAGGCCCGAACCCCGACACTGCCCAAAACGGCATCCAGATCTCCTTCGGAGCTGTTGGGAAAGTCAAAACCTCGACCATTTCCGGCAATGAATGCAATGCTGGATCCTGTGGACCCTTGGGTGAACAGGCACAGGCCACTGGCGTCTTGTTCTACCAGGCAGCGCCTGGCTCCAACGTTACAAGCTCGACGATCAAGGAAAACGACCTGGGCGTCTACTACGCCTCTGGCAGTGCGACAGTGCCGGCAACTCCGGATGTCACGCTGAGCAAAGATGTCCTCACCAGCAACCGCTACGAGGGCGTTCTGCTCGAAGAAGGCAAGGCATCCCTCAAAGCCGACACCATCAACGGCAGCGGTCGCGTCGGTATCGACCTGCTCCAGGCGGCATACCAGGAATCGGCGTCGGAATCGAGCTCTAGCGGAACCAAAATCAGCGGCCAAAGCGAAGCCTCCATCAAGGTGGAATCAGACAAAGAACCCGGTGACATCGCTGGCATATTCAAATTCAGTAGCGGCACTGCCGCAACGCCGGTGCTGATCAACGAAAGCAACAACTTCGAAGTCATCTTCTAGGCAAACGCCTCGGGAGTAGATTCGAAAAAGGGGAGAGGTGCGGCTAGGCCGCACCTCTCCCACCCGTAATGCAATTATGAAAAGAATTATTTAATCTGGCCCAATTATGATGATAATAACTTTTTGTCGTCCGGTGCGTTGCCGGAGCGGTCGAACGGGGTTAACCGAGCATCAACTAGAATCTAAGCCTATTTTATTGCCAGTACGGGGAGGTGTCAATAAAAAAGACCCGCAAGGGGGTCTTTTTTATTGAAATTGACTGCGAACCGATAAACACATTCTACTTACCACTGAACCCGCAATCAACCACAACCACCATAAACCCTCGCACAGATGCTAGAATGGTACAGTTAACTGGAGGGTGGGTGCAAAAGTTACTTGGGCGAGCCAGAAACAGCTCTTATTTACGCCACAATATCATCTATTTTAGCGGCTCGTTCGGCATCTCGGTGCTCAACTACCTCTACTATCCGGTACTTGGGCGGCTCATGGTGCCTGCCAACTTCGGTGAAGTTCAAACCATCATCTCCTTTTTCCTCCAGGCCGCCGTTTTCCTCCAAGTTCTGGGTCTAATTAGCATTGGCATCATCAGAAAATACGATGACGAAGGGCAACGCGATCGGCTGGTTCAGGAGTTCTTCCGTATATCGTTTTACATTGGAGTGGCTGCAACAGTACTCTTGATAATCGGCGCCTCTTGGTTACGCGGCTACTTCCACTTCAACAGTGCGGCGCCGTTTATTGCCCTGGCACTGTCCCTTCTAGTCAGCGTACCGGGAGCCTTTGCCAACTCTTTTCTCCAGGGGCATCACCGTTTCGGAGCCCTAGCGCGCAGTGGACTGATTAGCGCGGGCGGTAAGCTGATCTTCTCGACTATCCTGGTTCTACTCGGTTGGCAGGCCTTTGGCGCCATTTTCGGCATCGTGTTAGCCCAAAGCCTCGCGCTGGTGTACGCTCTGTCTCGGAGCCGTGGCGGCTTCAACTTTCTCCGTACTGGCCTCGCCATCCGCAAACCAAATTTCAACCTAATCAAACCCGAATTGGGCTATGCCGCCCTCGCCCTATCGGCCACCTTAACAATTAATGTACTGCTCAGCCTCGATGTCCTCGTCATCAAGCACCTCTTCAGCCCCACCCAGGCCGGTCTCTATGCCGGCATCTCTACTATTGGCCGGATCGTCTTCTTCATCACCGGCCCGCTGGCCATCGTCCTAATGCCTTCCGTCAAACCCGGTCGCGTCTCCCACAACCGCCAACTCCTGGTGCGCTCCTTGGCTCTCTCGCTGCTTCTCGGCGGCGGGAGTCTCCTGGTCTTCTCGCTGGTACCAAAACTCGTCATCACCATCCTCCTAGGCGCAAAATACCTCACTTATGCTAATCTACTGCCGCGCCTCAGCGCCGCCATCTTCTTGCTCTCGGTCGGCAATCTCCTCGTTTACTACTCGGTGGCCTCGCGCTACTATCTCGCCGCGCTGTTCGCACCCGCCAGCCTGCTGTTGGGTGCTATCTTAATCCAAATGTTCCATGCGAATTTTGTAGCAATCATTAATGACCTCATCATAGCGGCTGTGGTACTCATACTCCTACTGGCCGTCCGTATCCTCTGGCCGGCTTCATCATCAACCAAAGAGGCTACATCGTGAACAACAAAACCCTCATCTCAGTCATCATTCCCGCCCACAACGAGCAGCTGAACATCGCGCTGATCTACCGGGCGCTCCGCGACCTCTTCAAGACCATGAAGCCCTACACCTACGAAATCATCATGATCGACGACGGTAGCCGGGATGACACCCTGCAAGTCATGAAGAAAATCGCCACCAAAGATGCCAATGTCCAGATAGTCGAGCTGGTGCGTAACTTCGGCAAAGAGGTCGCCACTACTGCCGGACTGCACCACGCCCACGGTGACGCCGCCATCATGATCGACGCCGACATGCAGCACCCGCCAGAGCTCATCCGCGACTTCCTCGCCAAATGGGAGGAGGGGGCCGACGTCGTCGTTGGCGTCCGCGAGACCTCCACCCATCAACCCAGCATTATTCGGCGGGCCGGCTCGCGCTGGTTCTACCGCATCATGGCGGTTATCTCGGATACCGTCATCAAGCCCAATGCCACCGATTACCGCCTGGTTGATCGTGTCGTCATCGAGGAATTCAATCGCTTTACCGAGCGCAATCGCGTCACCCGCGGCCTCATCGATTGGCTCGGTTTCACCCACGACTACGTCTACTTCAAGCCAGCCAAACGCGCTAACGGCACTGCTGCCTATAGCTATTTCAAGCTGGTCAATCTGGCCCTCCATTCCATTGTCTCGATGAGCTTCGTGCCGCTGCGCATCGCCGGGTGGCTGGGGGGGGTTATCGTGCTGGTGTCCGGACCTATCGGCGTCTTCATCTTCTTCGAGAGTTACGTCTACCATGACCCTCTCAACCTCCACATCAGTGGCCCCGCGACCCTCGGTGTCGTTCTACTCTTCTTGGTCGGTATCATCCTCATTTGCCTCGGCCTGATTGCCCTCTACATCGCCAATATTTACGGCGAGGTCGTCAACCGCCCTTTATATGTTGAGCGGCGCCAACGGCACCGCAAATGAAGATACTCTGGCTCACATGGAAAGACCGTCAGCACCCCCAAGCCGGCGGCGCCGAAGTAGTTAATGAAAATTTAATTAAACGCCTCGTAAAAGACGGCCACGAGGTAAAACTAATCGTCAGCGGATTTAAAGGCGGCAAGAGCCACGAAACCATCGACGGCTACGAGGTCACGCGTCTTGGCAACCGCTACAGCGTCTACTGGCGCGCCTTCCGTTATTACCGCAAGGATCTCCAGGGTTGGCCCGATCTCGTGATCGACGAGGTCAACACCATCCCGTTCTTTGCCAAGTTCTACGCTAAAGAGCGCACCATTATGTTCGCCCACATGCTTTGCCGCCAGATCTGGTTTTACGAGCTGTGGTTCCCGCTAAGCCTCATTGGCTACCTGGCTGAGCCAATCTACCTCTACCTCCTGAAAGACCAAGAAGTCATCACCGTATCAGAAAGCACCAAGCAAGACCTGGCCGGCTCGGGCTTCGATCCCAAGCGCGTTCACATCATCTCTGAAGGCATCGAATTTGAGCCTCTCGAGTCCCTCCCGTCCCTCAGCGACAAGTTCGAGCACCAAACCCTCCTATCTCTTGGAGCCATGCGCTCAATGAAGCGCACGCTCGACCAAATTAAGGCCTTCGAAATCGCCAAGCGCGACCTTCCCGAACTCAAGCTGGTCGTAGCAGGGGACAGTAGCGGGCGTTATGGCAAAAAAGTCCTCAAAGCCATCAAGAAGAGCCCCTTCGCTACCGACATTACCTATAAAGGCAAGGTGTCCAAAACGGACAAGCTTGCCCTCATGCGCCAGTCCCATATCATTATGGTAACGAGTATTAAAGAGGGGTGGGGATTGATTGTAACCGAAGCTGCTAGCCAAGGAACTCCGGCCGTCGTATATGATGTCGACGGCTTACGTGACAGCGTCCGCCACGGCCAAACCGGCTTAGTGACCACGCTCGAAACCCCCACGAACTTAGCCAATAACATCTATGCACTGCTCTCGAACGAGGGTGAATATGAGCAGCTCCGCGCCGCAGCCTGGGAGGGGAGTAAGGAAGTTACGTTCGAACGGGGATATAGGGATTTCTTGGAGGCCCTTAAGATATGAAGCAGCCACTCGTTTCAGTTATCGTTCCCACCAAGAATAGCGCCAAGTTTCTGGACGCGTGCTTGCAGTCTATTAAGGATCAGACATATAAGAATATTGAGCTTATAGTCGTTGATAATAATTCTACTGATAATACAAAGCAGATCGCAAAAAAGTACACGGATAAGGTCTACAACCACGGGCCGGAGCGTTCCGCGCAGCGCAACTATGGAGTGAGGTGGGGCAAGGGCGAATACGTACTGATTATCGACTCGGATATGGAGTTGAGTAAAGATGTGATCGCTGCGTGCGTGAAAGAAGCCCTTTCGAGAGACGACATTAAAGGCATAATAATTCCCGAAGAGTCTTTTGGTGAGGGCTTTTGGGCTAAGTGCAAAAAACTTGAGCGCTCCTACTATGTGGGTCTTGATTGGATGGAGGCAGCTCGTTTCTTCCATCACAGGGTTTATGATGATATGGGTGGTTACGATGAGAAGAATACGGGCACGGAGGATTATGATCTGCCCCAGAGAATAGAGGCAAAATATCCGAATTCAATTGCGCGGATTTTGCCGCTTATCCTTCATAACGAGCAGAAAATTAGCTTGCTAAAAACTTGCTCTAAAAAATTCTATTATGCACAACGACTGAACCGCTATGCTCAGAAAGAAGCCAACAAGGCTTCCTTCAAATTGCAGTCAAATCCATTGCAAAGATATAAGCTATTTTTCTCTCAACCAGCAAAGCTTTTTTCAAGTCCATTAGTAGGTATCGGGATGATATATATGAAAACCTGTGAATTCGCATCTGGTGGGATGGGTCGCATCGTAAGTTTCACATCAAGAGTTAGGTCATATGAATAAAAAAATCATTGTCACGGTTCCAGATAAGGTTTCTTTGCAGGTGCCTTCGAGCATAAAGCTGTTTCAATATTTTTCTTTAGGCGAGATTATGACAGGCTCGCTATTTAAACCCATGAAGGAGCAGTTTACTGCAGAGTTTAATATTGTCACAGATCCCAAGAGCTACTCCATGGGTCTTTCAAAGCAATTCTCCACGTTCTATTTAATTGGCAGCGATCAAATCTACTACGAACGATGTTACGGTGGGGTAACTTGTAAAATCTTGGTCGATCAGATTAAAGGAGATAGACTGAAGCTCTATGTTAATAAGTCGTATCTCAAATTTATCAAGTTTAAGATCGATAATATCTACCCTGTCGGCGTTCACTTAACAGATCTGCTCTTGCTAAAAATAATCGCAAGTGGCGATCTCATTGTTCATGCTGCTAGCCTCTATAACCCAAAGAATAGACAAGCCTTCTTGATGGTTGCGCCGCCTGATACAGGGAAAACTTATACAACCTTTCAATTACTTGCGAAGGGTTACAAATTTCTAGGTGAAGACCTCTCTTACTACGATTCGAAGACGGATGAGCTGCGGTGTATGCCTTACACTTCAACGTGGGGGCACAGGTTTAGTTTTCATAAGCTAGATATCAGTAAACTACCATTTGTCGGGCTGTTTGCTAATACATCAAAAAAGGGTGTTGAGGACCTATTTGGGAGCGACTCGGTTTGCAAAAGTGCTAAGTTAAGCCAGATATATCTGCTCGAAAAATCATCAGGTGAGGAGGATGTAGTTGAAGTGCAAGTAACCGATGAATTAATGAGAAAAGTGATGTCTATCCAGCGTAACGAGTTCAGCTATTACAAAAATCCGTTATTGCGTGCTTTTGAATACTACCATCCACTTAATATAGATACCGTATTTGAATCCGAAGCGGTGAATATGCGTAAACTGTTTCAAGGAAAAACGATTTTCCTGGTTCGCGCGCCAAATTATGAAAAGTTTCAAAATCTGATATTTTCGCACAACCAAAAGCTCGGTTAATTTGAAGGGTTTATGACAGGCTAGTAAATGCATTTTTTGTCAAACGGCGACTTTATATTTCCTTTCACATGGCCTTTTTATGAGGTGCAGCAGTTCTTTGTCTGGTCATATCAGTCAGGTGCAGCAAACCCTTCGGGCTTGATTAGAATGCCCAGTAAGTTAGTAGATCTACTTTCATTTAAGCTATTTGGTAACTTAATTACTGAATACTTCTACATTGTGTCATTATTGGTCATCGTTTTTGCCTCGTTTTTCTGCTTTGCCAAGAAGTTTCTGGGAGTTAATAATATTTACGCCCGACTCATTGGTGCTTTATTTTTCACACTGAACCCAATCTTCCTGGGCAACTTAGCAAAGATTGGGCTTGTCTTTGCCGTCGCTATGTTGCCCTTATGTCTAGTGGTTGTGAAAGAAGGTTTCAGACAAGGCAAGCCCCGCTATTTTTTACTTTGGATAGTACTGCTTAATATTTCATTCGTACATCCATTTACGTTTGCAATAAACTTGTTCGCCTCTGGGAGCTACTTCATTTATCAAACTTTGCGTCACAAGAATTTTGTTATTAATAACATCCCGAGCTTTGTTGTAGTTGGCGGCTTAGCCCTCCTTCTAAATGCATATTTTATTCTGCCGATTGTAGACATTGGTACGGTTAGCAAAAGCGTTCTTTCGTCGAACGTAGCAAGTGTTCCAGTTGACTACACCGCTCTTGTGGCAGTGGCTAATACGGGTAATATCCTGACTGGCCTCTCGCTTTCCAAGGATGTTTTGAAGGATTTTGATTTTTATAATACTGCATACAAAAACTTCTATTTCCTTGGTGTTTTTGTATTTTACACGATCCTTCTTGGTCTGTATCTCAACTTCGGTTGGAAAATGGATCGCAGTGACAGGCGGTGGGCAGTAGTATTTATTACTGCGTTTTTGGTACTGATACTTCTAGCAACCGTGACGGTATTACACCTGGCTACTTTAATCCAGCTTCTTATCAATTTACCAGGTGGCTGGGCCTTCCGCTCGCCGCTTAAATGGCAGCTTTACATACCACTAGCATTGTTCTCAGTGCTTACGTTGCTCATACAACACGTTCGAGGCAAGCGAGAAAGCCTGCTCATTTATCTAGGTATTGTTATCACTTTTTTCTTGATGAATGGCTTTCTTTTCACAGAGGTGTATGGGAAGTTACTTACGCCTCGAAAACTGGTTTCTTTCGGGAGTCTTCAGTCGATGAATCTTAATCACGTTAACATGCTTCAGGTAGGTAGTGATGAGTGCTTGTCTTTTGAGCAGCAGAATCCTAAGGTTCTTGCAGAGTTGAATCAGGTTCTTATTTCAAAGAACATCCAACTTAAACAAATTAATATTGATGATGTTAATACAGTTGATCTGGCGAGTTACGATTACGTCTTAGGGTGTAATGGCAATATGAAGCTCATATTGAACCACGCCTACAACTTTAAACTTGTTGACTCCTATGCTCGCAACTCCTTCCAGCTTTATAACAACTCAGATGCAAGGCCATATGTATTTGGAAGCCCTCATGTTTTCGAGGTGGCTTCATCGCCAATGCTAAGTGATAAGTATAGTTTCGCTACGCATGTTCTTGGGGAGGACTTTAACTTTACTGAAAAACCCCCAATTCCAACCCTGCCCACTATTGGGCTTCAGGACACATTTGAAGACCTGTCGCTCAATAGCATCAAGGATAATGCTATAACCGTGACTAGCTTCCCAACTCACTCTGGGCCGCAGGACTTATATATTAAGAAGGGCAGCCAGCCTTTGTACTATTTGGTCAGTGGCGCTAGTGTTGCATTGAGTCCGCAATTAAAGCAAGGTTACCAATTATTACAGGATAAAATTGGTGTGAACCTGGCTAAAAACAACAACCTCACTGCAACCTACTCAGATACCTCTTATCGTTACGAAAATTTGATTCCAAACCCGTCGCTTGAGCAGGGCTTGTGGCAAAAAAAGGTTAGTGACTGCTATAACTACGATAACCAGCCAGGAATAAATATGCAGTTAGACAAGCGCAATCATACGGATGGGCAAAATTCACTACTTCTCGAAGCAAGCAGACACATTGCTTGCACTGGTCCAGGTAACATTCCAGTTAAGCCCGGACAGCATTACTTGTTAAGCTTTGATTACCGAAGTATCGGCGGACAGCACGCGGGATATTATACTAGCTTTGATAATCGAAATGGCGCCCCTGTCGGGAATCAGCTAAGCAGTAACGGGGGGTGGAGTAGGTTAACCAGAGACATTGTAGCTCCGGGTGGCGCCCATCAACTTCAAATTCTAGTATACGCACATCCTGATGATTTAGGTCTAACAACGGGTGCCGCAGGCTACGATAATTTTCATCTTGAGGCCGTCCCAGATATTCAGAATCATTTCTACTTAGTTAGCAACATCACGCAGAAATCAACAACCGTGCCTAAGATATCATTTCAAATAACTAACCCTACAAAAACGATTGTTTATATCCAGTCTGCAGTCACACCATTTTACTTATTAACAAGTGAAACTTATAACAAACAATGGCGCTTAGAATCAAAAACTAACCAACTTGAGTCCTGGTCGCCATTTGCGAAAGTCAACGCGGTCGATGAAAAGCATCATCTAAATATCAATGGCTCAATGAATGGTTGGTATCTTGATCCCTTTGACTTTTGTAAGCAATCCGGAGCTTCATGTAAACAGAACAATGACGGAACATATGATATTGCCATGCAGATCGAATTTACACCCCAGCGATGGTTCTACGTTGGTTCAATTGTGAGTGGGTTGACGCTGCTTGGGTTTATAGGGTATTTGGGCTTTGCTTGGTATCGCGGTAAACACAAAAAGGAGAATCCTTCCAGGTAGCAGCATAGTTTGGAGGATACTTAAAACTTAGCTTAAATTTAGCCTAAATCTTTGTAAGCCGGTCGTTGAGCCCCAGCAATTTATCGTGGTAGACTGCACCAGTGTCAAATAAAAGGGGGTACAAGATTTGATTGGGAATATATTACACAACGCACTAATTAATAAAGCGGTTTTCGGGGTGGCAACCGTGGCAGTAGTCGGCGGGCTGGCTGGTACCGCTACGGTTGCGGCCAGACAGGATCCGCCTAACCCCAATAATGTGCCGACGAGCAAAGATCAGTGTAAGAATGGGGGTTTCGCCCAGTTCGGGTTTAAGAACCAAGGCCAGTGCGTGAGCTTTTTTGAGCATACCCAACACGGTTATACTCAAGGCGAGGATTAGGAGCGATTGACTGGTTCGTTGGGTATCATGTACACTGAAATTACAAATGGTCCTCGGACTCGCCCCCGCCTAAAAAACGGGGGCAAAATTTTTTATTTCGGATCGTAAATTAGCCCAGATAATTTTGCTTGAATTTATGCAGTATTGTGCCACACTGTAAAGTCTTTGTGCATACTACGGATTGTCCATTTTTCTTCTCGCTTTCATCGTCTAGGATATAGTGGTGGTATTACGTTATGATTAACTATCGAAACTGGTATTGGCTGGGGTACGTCTTCCTGGCGCTGTTGGTGCTCGGTCCGCTGTTAAAAAGCGGCTATGTGCTGACCCTAGACATGGTCTTTACGCCGCACATCCGGCTTACAGCGGGGGACAATAGCTCCTATCTGTTCTCGCTCTTTATATATATATGCAATCAGGTAGTTTCCAGTCAGATCATTGAGAAGCTTTTGCTCCTGGGGATTCTGGTGCTGGCTGGGGTGGGGGCGCATCGCCTGATTAGCCTCGGGGAGCGGCGCGTACAGTGGGGCGCGTATTTTGCCGGTGTCTTATATATGGTTAATCCGTTTACGTATTCGCGGCTGATGGGTGGCCAGTACTTGGTGCTGGCCGGGTATGCGCTGCTGCCTTGGTTTGCCCTGGCGCTCTATCGCTTTATGAGGCGGCCGGGATGGGGGGCGAGCCTGAAGCTGACGCTGTGGGGGATTGCAATTAGCATCCTCTCGATACACATCGTGTTCTTTATGGGCCTGCTGGCGGTCGTGCTTGTCGCGGTAGCCTACGCCCGCCATAACCAGCGGCGGTATCTAAAGGATTGGCTAAAGTTTGGCCTCATAGCTGTTGTAATTGCGGTGGTAGCGAGCAGTTACTGGCTGGTCCCGCTGGTGCTGGGGCATAGTGCCGAGGCGCACACCATCGCCAGTTTTACCTCCTATGATACCTACGCTTTTCGGACCGACGCCGGGAAGCTCGGTTTACCCTGGAATGTGCTAGCCTTGAGTGGGTTTTGGGGTGATCGGCAGAGTCGGTATGTGCTGCCGTGGGACCAGCTGGGTGCGTGGCCAGTCGTGATGATAGCGATTGGCGTGCTAGTTCTGGGCGGAGCGATATGGAGTTGGCGCCGCCAGGATCATGTGGGGATGAGTCTGACGATAGTTGGCGTTTTGGCAGCGGTATTGGCCTTGGGAACGGCATGGGGGCCGGTGGCGCCGCTGAACAACTGGCTGATTGCCCACGTGCCGTTCTTTAAAGGTTACCGAGAGCCGGAGAAATTCGTGGCGCTGGTAGCTTTAGCGTATGCCTATTTGGGTGGTCAGACGGTGAATTGGCTCCAGCGGCGGGCAAGTGTGCCGCAATTTGCGGTGATTCCCTTGGTGTTATTGCCGCTGTTGACTGCGCCGACGATGCTGTGGGCGGCCGGCGGGCAGCTACGGGCAGTGGATTATCCGTCTGATTGGTACGCCGTGAATCAGCGGCTTGATGCTGATCACAGCCACTTCAAAAGCCTGTTCTTGCCCTGGCACTTGTACCTGGAATTTCCGTTTGTGGGGCGCGTGATTGCTAATCCGGCGCCGAGGTTCTTTGATACGCCGGTGGTAGCCGGAGACAACGCCGAAGTGGCACCGGGCGAGCCACAATCCGCTCGGACACGGTTTGTGTTAGACCAGTTGGCGCCGAAGGGGGAGCAGGGGCAGGATGTCAGTGGACTGCTGCAGGAGCAGGGCTATAAATACGTGATTGTGGCTAAAACTGCCGATTACCGCCGCTACGATTGGCTGAAAACCCAGACCCACATCAAGGCGTTGCAAGACGGGCCGACGCTAGAGTTGTTTGAGGTGACGCATGGATGACATTACCCCTCGGTTAGTAAGGAAGGCGCGGCCAGCGCGGCAGCTTACGGGGCAGGCGATGCGCCGCGGCATGGACGGCATCCGGGCGGTACCGCGGACGCCCATTACGGTGCCGCCCCTCCGAACCGAGGCGGCACCGCTGGTACCGACTCGGTTTGAGGGAACGGGGCAGCGACTGCGGCAGTACCTCGAGCGCGTCGGGTGGCTCCAATATCCCTTAATCGGGATCGTCGCTCTGGCCATGGCCTACAACGCTACCATTGGGCAGTGGTTGGTGGGCATTTATGCCGTAGCGGCTTTGGTGCTGCGGGTGGATAGCCAGCAGCCCTTCATTGGCGCGCTCATTCTTCTGGTTGCCATTCCGGTTTTCCAGGTGATTGGGCTCACTGGCGTCTCGCAAAATGCCGCCATTTATGCCTATGAGCTGCTGGTTGTCGGTGTCATCGTCGCAATTATCGAAATTTCCCAAAAATCCGCCTAAATATGGAGAGAAATGGGCTTGCTAGGGCCCTAGACGGATGATAGACTGGTTCAAACGCTTCAGAAACCAATGAAGATTTAATGGGGGCAACCAATGCAAACACTACTTACCAACACCGTTGTTACCAAGGTTGCCTTTGGCGTCGCAACCGTGGGAGTAGTAGGAGCATTGGCAACCAGCTTGGGCGCGGCCGCCCAAGGGAGTATTAGCAATACTGGCCCCGGTTCAACCAATACGGTTTCGGATACCGGTTACACCAACACGACCACGACCAATACCAATAACGTGACGGTGACCAACACCAATCACCAGACTTCAACCACGGGTAGCGCCAGCTCCAGTGGCAATACCACCGGCGGCAATGCTCAGAGCGGGAGCGCCAGCAACTCCAGCACTTCAACGACCACGATCAATCTTAGTAACTAGCAAGCACTATAATGTTCGCCGGTGCTTTCGCCTGAAGTCTCTCCAATTCTTTCTCGACATGATCCCATCAATGACCAAAACCGGCGTCAACATTTGGCTATGCTGCGCCAATTCCAATAAGGGGTGAATCAGCGCATTCTCGATTTTAAGCAGGTGCTTTTTGCGACGCAACCGGAACCACATTCTAACGAGCTGCGGAATCAGCAGCCAAGCTAGCAATGTCCCAATCGCCACCCATGCCAAAACCACGACGAATGTATGTAACTGCCCATGAGTAGTATGTAGTATCCCGTGCCAGAGGTAGCCAGCACAGATTACGGCCACGCCCGTAACCAGCATTCCGATGGTAAAGTGACCAGCAACGAAGGTGTGTTCAAAGGCTTTTCGGCGTTTGATTACGCGGTATAGCTGGATGAAAGGCATACATAGCGCCAGAGTAGCGTAGAGCAAGAAGGCAGTGCCAGTGCCGTTAAGACCATTATTCATTAATGCCCCTTCTCATAGGTGGTTAGGTGCTGGCGCAAGACAACTTCGAAGAGCACAGCTTTCAAAAAGATGAAGCCATTCACAAGCCGCAACACGAACAGTGATGGGAAACTGGTTATGGCGCACCGTAACTCCTTGCGTTTAGCAGCCATGATAAAAGCGGGGATCATAATAACCGGCGCATCAATAATGTAGCCGAGCAAGAATAATGGCGAAACTAAAACTGCTAGCAGGGGGATGATAAACAGATAGATCGTCGCACTGAGGATGGCATCTGTTAATGAAACCGCCATGGCGCTGAACAAAAACGGAATTTTTGATATACCCCGGTAATGGAGTTTGACATTTTGTAAGTACGCCGCCGACCAACGCTTTAATTGTTTATGCATCAAATTAAACGAATCCGGTTCTATCGGCCAACAAACCGCCCTGGGCATAAATCGAACCTTGTAACCAAGCTGGTATAAAGTCCAGGTTAGATCCATGTCCTCGGCCATTGTTCGATTTGACCATCCTCCTGCTTGCCGTAAATAAGGAGTCCGGTACATCGACAGACACCCCGAGGATATCAGCGGCGTACCGTAAAAATCCTGGATTTGCTTATAAAAACTAAACGAAAACAGGTACTCAATATATCTACCCCGCTCCCATACTGTTTTGACGTGTTTGGGTAGCACAAACCCACAGGCAGCAGCCACCCCTTGGTCGTTAAAAGCAGGGACGAGTTGCCTGATTGCATCAGGAGCTAAGACGGTATCCGCATCGGTTATCATGGTCAGTTTGGTGGTTATAAATTGGAGTGCAAAGTTTTGTGCGCCCGCCTTTGTTCCAGTATTAGCTGGGGGCCGGACTACTTTGACACCGTAAGACCGGGCGATGTCACCAGTACCATCGCCGGAGAAATCATCCACGACAATAATAGTTTGCGGACGCAGTGTTTGATTCTGGATAGATTCAATCGTATGACCGATACAGGCGGCTTCATTGTAAGCCGGCACAATTACGGTGAGGTTCGCGGTAATTTCCGAGAGTTGGATTTTGGCTTTATTCATAATTCATAGTAGGGCATTAATATTTAACATTTTTCGATAGGTTTGCATAATAACGATAAACCACTTGCAAGTAAAGCCTAAAAATGCCATAAAAATATAACGCTAAAGGCTTGCGCCGCTCCAGCTAGCCGCAGTATAGTAGCATGAGTCCGGAGTAATCCGGTTTGTAGCTTGACCGAACCCCCCGACGCTCAGGAGCGTGCACCATGAAGCCGCCCGCTAGTCTGCTTGATGAAGCGTTCGCATGGTTCTGGTCATGCGTACTGTCGGTACTCCGCCAGCGCCTCCGTCGCAATAACTTCTTCTTTGCTCGGCTGTTGACCGTCGTCGGTATCGTTGCAACAGGTGTATTCATCGGGGTCAGTACGTACCCCGCAGTGTTCTCGGCTCTGGAGGTCGTTAGCTTGGTGGTTCTCGTGGCGGCAGTTGTGTATCACGGTGTATTTACCATTCGTGCTGCCAACCTGCTGGAGGAAACTCTCTGGGCTGGTGACCACAGCCGTGAACCCAGCCATCTCCTTGTTCACATCCAGTACATGCGACTATTCGAGATGTGCCTCGTAATACTGTCTCTGCTGGGAGGACTGTGGATCGCAGCGGTAATAGCCGCGCTGCTGGCGAGCTCGCTTTACTTCTTGCTCGATTTTCGGCTTCAAGCTACGTAAGGGGCTGGGGGATAACCCCGGCCCCGCAACGCAATAATCATCTTTCTTATTAATGAGCCGGATTCACACAGCCTGGGGGTGAAACCGCTTATGTCGCACAATGCGGCTGAGTTGACACTGATCCCCAATATCCGTACAGTTAACCATAACTGGTATTTTCTATGGCCAAAGCAAAAACTCCGCCCCACCCTGACCATAAGCCGCCATTCATTGGGCAGCGCCATTTTAATTTCTGGATGGCTGCCGTGGTGGGTGTGTTTTCGGTGGTGGCAGGGTATATGTTGTTTACGGCCACACACGCCAGTTCAACCGGGGAGGCCGCCATTGGGTTTAGCGATACCAATGGCCAAAACGTATATGGGGTCACCTTGAGCGTGTCTGGTTCGCCTGGTACTAGCGGATGCTATGTCGATGAGCCATATCCTATTACTGCCTGGTATGCTGGGGTGATATGCTCGACCCCGCCCGACGGGAATGGAAGCTTCACGGTTACTGCGATTAATAGCTCGCAACAAGTGTGTAGCTGCAGCCCCATACATGTTGGCAGCGTTGTTGCTGTAACTGCGGGCACCACCACCTGGTATACCGGATCGAAAGGCATCGTTTTTAATGCGCCACCTCCGCCACCACCGCCACCACCCCCGCCATCTCCACCGCCCACGCCGACCCCGACGCCAACTCCGCACCCGACACCCACGCCGTCTCCAAGTTCAGGTGGCACTAAACCCTCGGGTGGGTCAACTCCTGCGGCCCCAAGTAGTAGCGGATCCGGCAGTTCAGCTGCAACGCCTGCGGATAGTGGCACTGTCGACAGTAGTTCGCCGCCCGACATCGGTACAAGTGTCAACGTATCCCAGGATCAGGATTCAAGCGTTTCTAGTGATGATGGTGGCCTGACGGTATTGTTCCCAGCTGGTACGTTCGACACCGATGCCGTTTGCCAGATTAACAAGCTCGGTACCACCGATGTGCCGGTGAAGTCCTCCAAGCTCATTGGGCCTTATGCGGTGGAATGTACCGGGTCGGACGGCAGCCTGCTGACGAACCTTAATCACTCGGTTGATATTGTCCTGCGATTACCATCAAAGTCCGCTAGCTACAACGCCTATGTCAAGGATGGTAAGTGGAAGACGGTAACGGCTGTCACCAAGGATGGTGAGTTGCACTTTAGTCTCAGCGCGCTGCATCTGATTGCAGCGGCTCCGAAAGCGGCTAACTGGACGCCGGTCTTACTGATTAGCGGCGCTTTTCTTTTGATACTGATGGCTGCCGGCATCGTCGTATTGCTTGGTCAGCGCCGGCGGGGCCAGCAAGAGGCTTACGATGCCTACATCAAGCACCGCTACTTTGAGGGGGATGCTGGCGCCCGGCCACCGGTGGAGGGTTAAATAAGCATGGCCAAAGCAAAAACTCCGTCTCGCCCCGACCACAAGCCGCCGTTCATCGGGCAGCGCCACTTTAATTTCTGGATGGCGGCGGTTATCGCGATGTTTTCGGTGGTTGCGGGCTACATGTTGTTCGTTGCAACCCACGCCAGTACAGTTGGGCACGCTGTTATTTCGACCGTGGACACCAATCAGCAGTATATTACGAGTGCCAACGTTGGTGTCGCGGACACCTCGAGTACTCAGGGCTGCGCAAATACAAATTATTCCAGCGATACGTTCGTGAGTTGCACCATCATCAGTCAAGATGGCCAGGGCTACTTTCAAATTACTTCGATCAGTCTCCCGGGCTACACCGTATGCAGCTGCAGTAGTATAAAAGTTGGGAGTCTGGTTGCGATAAATTCGGTAAATCGGTACTACATCCTCAATGCCGGCATTACGATGCAGGCAAATCCTGCGCCGTCCCCGCCACCATCTCCGCCATCTCCACCGCCGGCACCAAAGCCCACTCCGCACCCGACACCCACGCCGTCTCCACCTGCAGCGGGGGGTTCAACCTCGGGATCGAGTACTCCCGGGTCGGGAAGTTCGGTAGCGGCCAATACGGACGGCAGTAGCGACAACGCCGCCACTACCAGCTTGTCTGACACGGGTACCAGCGCCAATGTGTCCAAAGATCAAGATTCTCGTATTTCCAGCGATGACGGCAACCTCACGGTTACATTTCCACCCGGCACCTTCGATACCGACGCCGTCTGCCAGATTAACAAGCTAGATAGTACCGACGTGCCGGTGAAGTCCTCTAAGCTCATTGGGCCGTACTCGATCGAGTGCACTGGCCCTGACGGCAACGAGTTGACCAGTCTCAATCATCCGATTGGAGTTACTTTACGATTGCCGCCAAAGGCTGGCAGCTACAGTGCTTATGAAAAAGACGGTAAATGGAAGACGGTAACGGCTGTCACCAAGGATGGTGAGTTGCACTTTAGTCTCAGCGCGCTGCATCTGATTGCAGCGGCTCCCAGCGCGATCAATTGGACGCCGGTTCTGCTTATTGGTGGGGCGATACTGCTTATCCTCATCGCTGCCGGCATCGTTGTACTTCTTGGTCAGCGCCGCCGCGGCCAGCAAGAGGCTTACGATGCCTACATCAAGCACCGCTACTTTGAGGGGGATGCTGGCGCCCGACCACCGGTGTCGCAATGACGAAATTCATTGACACCCAACTGTTGTATCAGATACAATGACCCTAGTCTTGAAATTGCATAGGCATCTCTAGATAGCGACCAACTCGGTCGGCTATTTTTTGTCTGGCGGGTTTTAAGGTGGATCGTTGAAAGTTGAGTAGTGCAGTGTAACCATCATTCACTTTGAGAATGAAACAAAAGTCCCACTCCGGTGGGCACCAAGTTCAAACACCATTTGGAGAGTTTGATCCTGGCTCAGGATGAACGCTGGCGGCGTGCCTAACACATGCAAGTCGAACGAACTCTTAATCTGATTTTATATCGGAACGCATACCTGATGAGAGCAGACATATAATTTTTCTAACACATGTTAGTGGAAGAAAAATTCATATGTCTGCTAGGCATCAGGTCTACGAGAGTTAGTGGCGGACGGGTGAGTAACACGTTAGTACCTGCCCTTTAGTGGGGAATAACTCGGCGAAAGTCGGGCTAATACCGCATACGATCCTTCGGGATGAAAGCCTTCGGGCGCTAAAGGAGGGGCTTGCGTCTGATTAGCTAGTTGGTAGTGTAATGGACTACCAAGGCGATGATCAGTAGCTGGTTCGAGAGGATGACCAGCCACACTGGGACTGAGATACGGCCCAGACTCCTACGGGAGGCAGCAGTGAGGAATCTTCCGCAATGGACGAAAGTCTGACGGAGCAACGCCGCGTGCAGGATGACGGCCTTCGGGTTGTAAACTGCTTTTATTTGGGAAGATTGTGACGGTACCAAATGAATAAGGACCGGCTAACTACGTGCCAGCAGCCGCGGTAATACGTAGGGTCCAAGCGTTATCCGGAATCACTGGGCGTAAAGCGTGCGTAGGTGGTAATTTGCGTGCAACGCGAAATTGTGTGGCTCAACCATACAACGTTGTTGCATACGGGATTACTAGAGGACATGAGAGGCAAGTGGAATTACTGGTGTAGCAGTGAAATGCGTAGATATCAGTAGGAACACCAATGGCGAAGGCAGCTTGCTGGCATGTATCTGACGCTAAGGCACGAAAGCGTGGGGAGCGAACAGGATTAGATACCCTGGTAGTCCACGCCGTAAACGATGCATATTATTAGTATGGAGTATCGACCCTCTGTGCTGAGAAGCTAACGCGTTAAATATGCCGCCTGGGGAGTACGAGCGCAAGCTTAAAACTCAAAGGAATTGACGGGGCTCCGCACAAGCAGTGGATCATGTGGTTTAATTCGAAGCTACGCGTAGAACCTTACCGAGGCTTGACATCCCGATCGTACCCCTAAGAAACTAGGGGGTCAGTTCGGCTGGATCGGTGACAGGTGCTGCATGGCCGTCGTCAGCTCGTGTCGTGAGATGTTGGGTTAAGTCCCGCAACGAGCGCAACCCCTGTCGTGTGTTGTATTTTTCACGCGAGACCGCCCGGGCCAACCGGGAGGAAGGTGGGGATGACGTCAGGTCAGCATGGCCCTTACGCCTCGGGCTACACACGTGATACAATGGCCGGTACAACGGGTCGCTAAGTCGCAAGACGGAGCTAATCCCATCAAAACCGGTCCCAGTTCGGATTGCAGGCTGCAACCCGCCTGCATGAAGTTGGAATTGCTAGTAACCGTGGGTCAGCACACCACGGTGAATACGTTCCCGGAGCTTGTACACACCGCCCGTCACACCACGAAAGTCGGGGGTGCCCGACGTGCCTATTTACTAGGCCCTAAGGCAAATCCGGTAATTGGGGTGAAGTCGTAACAAGGTATCCGTAGCGGAAGCTGCGGATGGATCACCTCCTTTCTAGGGAGAACGACGCCGTAAGGCGTTCCGTAGGCATACGTCCTACGGCCAGACTGTTAGTAGTCGAGCTAGACGCGGATCATTCGTGATTTGCAGATGTGCTCCTAATGACAGCTGCGGTACTTCTAGGTCGATCCCAATCCATTGGGACTACAAGTCGGTCTCTCAAAGCCGACTAAAGAATGACTGGTTTTCACTGCACTACTCAGGTTTCAACAACTTAAGCCGCCCCTTCGGGACGGCTTAAGTGTTTTCATATTGGTTATGATCTGTTTTAATGATAGTAAGTACTTCTACAATTCGATCGAGGGGGAACCAAATGATGCGCCGTAACTCGAAGAAGGGTGCAGGTCTCGGTCTCCTGTTGCTGGCCGTCTTCGTTGGCTTGGCGGCCTGTTCTGACGGGATCGAGGATCCGGATGACATCGAACAGCTGAAGCGCGAGCAGGTGGATCACATCGACGGCTTCGGAGATGGCTGCATGGAACCTCATGGTACAGAGGCCTACCTCAGAACGGGTGGCTATGCAGCTCTGGGGTAAGCCTAAAGTTACAGGGACGCGCAAATCGTTGTTCTTGAAGCATCGGAACTAAACGAGAGAAGGAGAGCAGGATGCTCATCGTAGTCGCAGGGCTCATTGGTCTGATGCTGCTCGGCCTCATGGTGGGGAAGGCCATGAAAAACCTAGGAGCGCTAGACGGAACCTACGAGGAAGTGAAATCAGAGTGGCCGGGCGAAAGCCCGGCCACCACTATAAGTGCAATTATTTAACCTTGTATGAGGGAATGGTTAGGGCAAGAGTGTACACGCGCTTGCGTGGTAGACCCAGGCTAGCGGCAACGTTCTGGGCTGCCTGACTGGTAGAAGCTCCTCGATCCATCTCCTCGCGTATAATGGCTATTATTTGGTCGTCAGAAATAGCTTTTTCGTCGCACACTCCTTCCAGAACCAGCGCATATTCGCCACGCAGTGTGGCAGTTTCCAGGTAGACAGAGGCTTCTTCAAGGGCGCCCCGCCAGATTTCCTCATGTAGCTTAGTCAATTCTCGTGCAATAGCTACGCGCCTATCCGACCCATATCGCTGATTCAGATCTGCAATGGTTTTAGCCAAGCGCTGTGGTGCTTCATAGATGATGACGGCATCGGGTGAGGTAGCAATGGCATCCAGTCGCTTCGCTCGTTCCTTGCCTTTGATTGGGAGAAAACCCTCGAACCGGAAGCGCTCAGCCGGCAGGCCACTGATTGCCAGTGCCATCAGGGCGGCATTAGGCCCTGGAATGGCGGTCACGGCGTAACCCGCAGCCGATACTGCCGCCACCAGACGCTGCCCCGGGTCAGATACCACCGGCATGCCGGCATCACTTACCAGTACCACCATCTGACCGCCAGCCAGTCGCTCCAGCACCTCTTTAGCCCGTTCGGCCTCGTTATGCTCATGCAGTGATATGAGCTTCTGGCCCCGGATCTCCAAGTGGGTTAGGAGTTGGCGGCTGTGACGGGTATCCTCGCAGTAAATGACGTCGGCGTTTCGCAGGGTGTCAGTCGCGCGCGCCGAGATATCGCCCAGATTCCCAATCGGGGTCGCCACTAGTATCAATGTTCCAGGGGTATCCATAACGCCTGTAATACTACGCTAATTGGCCGGATGGGGGAAGAAGACTGCCAGCGGTGACAGTAACCAGTCAAAGAAAGGTGTTGCCAACCCAGTCATATACAAAAAGCCGACGATACAAGCAATAATCGAGAGCATCTTGAAGAAAAAGTAGGTAGAGCCGCCGCCGAGGTACTTCTCGACCCAACTGATGCTGCCGGTAATGCCCACCAGTTGGTAATTGAATTTCAGGCTGACGACACCGGCCGCCAGCAAGAACAGGCCCAACAAGAAATGTTGGATAAACATAAGCATATTATAGCAGAAATCTGGTGGAGATGAGGAGATTCGAACTCCTGACCCCCTGCTTGCAAAGCAGGTGCTCTAGCCAGCTGAGCTACATCCCCGCAGGATTATTTCTGGTGGGCGATCCAGGATTTGAACCTGGGACCTCGTCATTATCAGTGACGCGCTCTAACCAACTGAGCTAATCGCCCGCATGCGTCGTAACCCCAGTATTTAACCAAAAATCGGTTACGCTGGCAATGATTATAGTTGCCCTCAGTGCTATCTCCGTGAAATAATACTAATAGCAATAAGCTAAAACCTAAAGGAGGTAGTGATGTCAGATGACCAGAACCCATCCGATGCCCAAAACCCGGTAGTGCCAGCAGATCAACCTACAGACGCTCCTGCGTCAGCTCCTAGTGAGCCCGTGGTCATTCCTGACCCGGCCGCACCCGCTCCGGCGCCCGCTCCGGATGCCGCAGCGGCTCCCGAACCTGCCGGCGCCGGCGACCCGGCTCCGGCCGCTCCTGGCGAAGTAGTTGCTCCCCCGAGTGGCGACTTTCCCGAGCCGTCAACGACCGGTAGCGACGAAGACGCTACGCCTGTCGTCTAGTTTCGGTTTCAAACCGCAAAAGGCCGGCCCGCAAGGGCCGGCCTTTTGTGTGTGATTTGCAGTCAATATAAATCGGCATTATAGTGGCTCCAGGCAGCAATCCTTTCCATATTCTCCAAGGAGGGTGACATGCTTGAAAAATTGACCAGGGTATATGCACGTGTGTTCCTCCAAGATCCGATAAGAGATTTCGACGCTACTGTGGCAAAGATCAACCGCCCGTATCCGTACATTGTCTCGATTCTCGAAGCGGCTGGCGTAAAGGGTAGACGGAGTAATGCGGACAACTGCCCAATTCACAACTTCATCGTTTCTAGGCTTTCTCCTCACAAGGGGATTACCGTCCGGGTTTCAAGGGTCGCCATAGCTTTGGAATTCTATAATCGCGAGATCAGGTCCCACTTCATTGTCGACAACGACCTTGGCGATTTCATTCAAAGGTTTGATGAAGGCCACCACTCGCACTTTCTTGCCTGGGATTCAGGGTGGAGTTTGCGAAACGCTGCATGACTTCGTGCTGCTCAGGACTACTTTGTGGGCTCGGACAATCCTGTCCGGGCCCACGCCGCAGCAATCATACATAAGTGGTATAATTTCAGTAATAAGAGGGAACGAGATTATGCTAGGACCAGAAGGATCTTCACAGGTGCCACAGGAGCCTAAACATGAGGGCTTCTTTGCTAGGATCTTTAAGCACAGTCACGAGGGTTCAGGAGTGGTAGGACTGGATCCAGGTGCTGAAGCCGAGCTCAAAGCTGCCCGCAATCCCCAGGCGAGCCAACCTGCGGAAGTGGCTCAGCCGGCACCAAAAACGCCAATGCCTACAGATAGAGAAAAGCTCCTTGCTAGCGCCGACGGACGCGGATGGGCGGGCCGCAAGGACATCGAAAAGTATGGCACCATGCCGGGAGCCCCAACCCCCGCCGAAACGCCAGCCATGGCCGCCGAAGCTCCTCAAGCCGAAGCCGAAAAGCCCGATGAACTCCGCGAAGCCGCTTAGTTTTAAATACTTTTTTACAACATTCCGCCCTAGCCGCCAAGCAATTCCGACGGGCCATAAAAGCCTTTACACCCCTCCTCATACCTGGTAACATTGCTCTTAAGACTATTGGAGCTTACATATGCGTAGACAATCTACCAGCTGGAACGGAGGCACGTCACAGAGCTAGGTTAGAGATTGTCTAAATGAATGTGGGCTCCGCGGCATATACGGTACGCGGAGTTGTTTTTTGAAAATTGAATAAATCGACGATGTATCTGCAATACGTCGTCGAGGGTAATGCAATTGAGCGGTTTGTAACCACAAACCGCTAGTCAAACGATCACGCAAGTGATCAACAACGTAAAAAAGTTACTCAAGAGCACATGATGGATGCCTTGACGTAAAGAGCCGAAGAAGGACGTAGAAGGCTGCGATAAGCCTCGGTAAGCTGCCAATCAAGCTTTGACCCGGGGATTTCCGAATGGGGCAACCCAGCCGTGGTTATACGCGGTTACCCGTATCTGAATCTATAGGATACGTGGAGGGAACGTGGGGAACTGAAACATCTAAGTACCCACAGGAAGAGAGAGAAACCTCAATTCCCTGAGTAGCGGCGAGCGAAATGGGAAGAGCCAAAACTTTTTTAGTTTTCGGGTGTTCGCACACGAATAAGCTGGCAGGCGAATACTAAGAAGGGGTTGTGAGATACAAACGACCATTACACAGTGCTGTCGCAAGAGAGCCCTGTGTAATGCGACCGGAGTCTGCCAAAGTCCGGGTAAGGTTAGAAAGTTAAAGGTTATTGGAAGGGTCCGGAATGGCCCACCATAGAGAGTGAAAGTCTCGTACAAGAAAATCTTTAGCCCTTATGTTTGTAATCTCGAGTAAGCCGGGACACGTGAAACCCTGGTTGAATCTGGAAGGACCACCTTCCAAGGCTAAATACTCTTTACGATCGATAGCGAACTAGTACCGTGAGGGAAAGGCGAAAAGAACCCCGGAAGGGGAGTGAAATAGAACCTGAAATCATGTGCTTACAATGAGTCAGAGCCGGAATTTATTCCGGTGATGGCGTGCTTTTTGTAGAACGATCCAGCGAGTTAATTTCGTGTGCAAGGTTAAGTCATTTGACGGAGCCGCAGTGAAAGCGAGGCTTAATAGGCCGATATAGTACACGGGATTAGACCCGAAACCGGGTGATCTAACCATGGGCAGGCTGAAGCGTGGGTAAAACCACGTGGAGGGCCGAACCAGGAGGAGGTACAAATCCTTTGGATGACCTGTGGTTAGCGGAGAAATTCCAATCGAACTCGGAGATAGCTGGTTCTCCGCGAAATAGCTTTAGGGCTAGCGTCACGAACTCTCCTTCGGGGGTAGAGCGCTGATTGGGTCTGGGGTCCTTACGGATACCCATCCCTGTCAAACTGCGAATACCGAAGTGAACTACCGTGGCAGTCAGTACGGCGGGGCTAAGCTCGTCGCACAAAAGGGAAACAGCCCAGACCATCGTCTAAGGTCCCTAAATGTATACTCAGTGGGAAACGATGTGGAGACGCATAAACAACCAGGAGGTTGGCTTAGAAGCAGCCATGCCTTTAAAGAGTGCGTAACAGCTCACTGGTCAATGGTGACTCTGCGCGGAAAATATAACGGGGCTAAGTATACTACCGAAGACATGGATTGTGCCGCAAGGCATAGTGGTAGCGGAGCGTTCCCTGGGCAGTGAAGCAGGACCGGAAGGTGTTGTGGAGCGCAGGGAAGTGAGAATGCTGGAATGAGTAACTATAAGACAGGTGAGAATCCTGTCCACCGTAAGAGCAAGGTTTCCTGGGCAACGATTATCGTCCCAGGGTTAGTCGGGCCTAAGCCGAGGCGAGTAGCGTAGGCGATGGACAACGGGTTAATATTCCCGTACCGGCAGTGGTGTTGCGTGAGAGTGCGCGGCATGGTAGTTCGAGCAGATTTTTGGTTATATCTGTCTAAGTGTCTAGTCTTCGGACGAAGCACGAATGAAAGGCCCCTTAAAAGGCCAATTCGAGCGAGCCAAGCCGACCAGAAAAGCTTTCACGTGCCAAGCCACGGCCGCCCGTACCGCAAACCGACTCAGGTGCTCGGGTCGAGTAGACCAAGGTGTACGAGAGAACCCTCGCTAAGGAACTCGGCAATACAGCGACCGTAACTTCGGGATAAGGTCTGCCCTTGCAAGAGGGCCGCAGCGAAAGAGCCCAAGCGACTGTTTATCAAAAACACAGGTCTGTGCTAACACGAAAGTGGATGTATACGGACTGACGCCTGCCCGGTGCTGGAAGGTTAAGTAGAGCGGTGCAAGCTGCAACATGAAGCCCCAGTAAACGGCGGCGGTAACTATAACCGTCCTAAGGTAGCGAAATTCCTTGTCAGGTAAGTTCTGACCCGCACGAATGGCGTAACGATTTGGGCACTGTCTCAGCGAGGGACTCGGTGAAATTGCAATAGCGGTAAAGATGCCGTTTACCCGCACCAAGACGGAAAGACCCCGTGGAGCTTTACTACAGCTTGGCATTGGGCCAGATTCTAACATGTGTAGCATAGGTGGGAGGCTTTGAAGCCTCGGCGCTAGCCGAGGTGGAGCCGCCAGTGAAATACCACCCTTGTTATAATCTTGTCCTAACCTGGGCCGCAACAAGCGGACAATAGCTGTGTGCTTTCGGCAGACGTTTTTCTCTTGCAAACCAACAAGGTATCTTTTGATATCCGATCGCGTAACGTGGTCAGGGGTTTGCTGGCGAGGAAAAAACATTCTGCCTAGCACAACAGCAAACAAAGCATTGTAAAAGCAAACCACATTTCCACTCGAGAGCGGCTTTGCAATTTTTGAATTCGTAAGACATTCAAAAATTTGTAAAGCTGGTAGGCGAGTGGAGTAGTTTAGAGTCTTTCGCACAATGCTTTGTTAAATTGTTTGCCCGTTTGTTCCGGTCCAGGAACAGTGTCTGGTGGGTAGTTTAACTGGGGCGGTTGCCTCCTAAAGAGTAACGGAGGCGTTCAAAGGTTGACTAGGTACGGATGGAAATCGTATCGATAGTGCAAGCGCATAAGTCAGCTTGACTGCGAGGCCTACAAGCCGAGCAGGTGCGAAAGCAGGAGCTAGTGATCCGCTGTCACACTGCGAATTTATTCGCAAGAAAGTGGAATCGGCAGCGCTCAACGGACAAAAGCTACCCCGGGGATAACAGGCTTATAGCGCCCAAGCGTCCACAGCGACGGCGCTGTTTGGCACCTCGATGTCGGCTCGTCCCATCCTGGGGGTGAAGCAGCTCCCAAGGGTTTGGCTGTTCGCCAATTAAAGGGGTACGCGAGCTGGGTTCAGAACGTCGTGAGACAGTTCGGTCCCTATCTGGTGTGGGCGTTAGGAAACTTGCGGAGGTTTGTCCCTAGTACGAGAGGACCGGGATGAACGAACCTCTGGTGTACCGGTTGTCGTACCAACGGCATCGCCGGGTAGCTACGTTCGGTTGTGATAAGTGCTGAAAGCATATAAGCACGAAGCCATCTCCAAGATTAGGTTTCCCCATTAGACCCCAGAGAGATTATCTGGTTGATAGGCACTAGGTGTAAGCGTAGTAATACGTTCAGCCGAGGTGTACTAATCGGTCGATCGACTTTTTTACGAATTTTCGCTAGCTTTGTCGCAAAAGTTGTAGATACAATACTTTTGTAAATCGTAAGATTTCAAAAGTTTTCGTGTCGAGAGACTTTTGCTCACAATCTAACGAAAGCTGTTTGACTAGCGGTTTGTGGCTTAAAAGCCACTGCACTTTGCAACCCCAAAGACTCTGAAAAGAGCTTCGGGTTGTGAGCATGCCTATGCGTAGAGCGTTCGGTCGCTGGCGTAGTGCTGTCCCTGCGACGGTACTATGCTGGAGCCGTCACCCCTACGGTAGGCCTGCCTGCAACCCGGTGCTTTTAGCGGTGAGGTCACACCGGTTCCCATCCCGAACACCGAAGTTAAGCTCACCTGCGGCGATGATACTGTTTTTAACGGGAAAGTAGCACGGTGCCGGATTATGCGAAAGACGTCCTTACGGGCGTCTTTTTGCGTCCGAGGGTTATTCAGCCAGGGGTTGTACCATTTGAAAGATAGCCGTATGATACCGATAGCCCGAACAAGGAGCGACCTTGAGAACTTTGAAGATAGAGGCACTGGCCCCGGACGCAGTCAGCTTCACTCACTTTTGTCATGTGTTCGCTGAGATATGGGGAGATGGGCGGCATCTGGCTACTACTGACGAGATGTACAGCCTGAGGATGGTCAGGGAGTGCTTTGAAAGCTCCTTGGTGGCTGTCGGCTGGATGCGCGATACGAGTCTTGTCGATATCGGCGGAGTACAGGTGGTGAAGTACAAATATTCCTTTGACGGCAGTCACTCCCTGCAGAACCCGCTCGGGATCTATGGATTGGTGAAAGCTGATCTGGGGGCTGTCATCTCAATCCTTGAGAGGATGGTCCTGAGCCACCCCAACTCTAGTCCTTACTTCGTAGGCTTGTTCGACATTTGTCGAGCCATGGTCGACGCGGTGTCCAACTACGACTGGTCGCCAAGGACAACCACCTAGCTTCATCGGGAATGGGCTCGGCCGTTAACGGCCGAGCCTTACTCGCACTTATAAATTATGCTTTGGTAGTGTCCAAGAGGGCGTACATCGCGATGCCGGCGGCCACGCTGACGTTCAAAGATTCCTTCGTTCCGCGCTGCGGGATCTCCGTCACCGTGTCGCAAGTCGCGAGCACGCTGGCGGGCAGGCCGGCGACTTCATTTCCGACGATGAGGGCCGCGGGAAAGCGCGGCGAAAGCGACCCCAAATTGGTGCTTTTGGGCGTCTGTTCGAGCCCGTAAATGGTGTATTTCTGCGCCCGCAAATGGCCAATTGCGGCCAGCGTATCATCAAAGTGTTCAACTTTTACGCTTCGCTCAGCACCCAGCGCCGTCTTGGCGATGGCGCGGGTATTGCGGTTGATGACGATCGGGTCGCGGGTGTCGCCAAGTAGGCGCGGATAAGGAGTAGAACCACTGCAAATGACGCGCTCTACACCCGTTGCATCGGCGCTGCGGAGGATGGCGCCAACATTGTGGGCACTGCGCAAATCGTGAAGAATAAGAGTGAGTTGAACCATCAGTGTGTTCATTATAGCTTAATGAAAAAAGGCCCAAAAAACTGAGCAAAAAATAAGCACAAGAAGTCATTGACAGCGTAAGAGCAATGTGCTATATTAGTTTCGAGGTGAAGCCGCTTATGGATCTTCACACAAACAACGACTTGGACCCTTTCAAGCGGTTTGTGGGAACCACTAAAGCGGTTTCAGTGTCATTTTGACACAATAGCATCAAAGCAAATCATCATTAACGGAGACACGATTATGCCAGGAACTCGCATGGGTGGCCAAAAGGCGGCGGCCACTAACAAACAGCGCTACGGCGCGAACTTCTATGAAGCTATCGGTAAGCGTGGTGGTCAAATTAGCCGGGGCGGCGGTTTCGCCAAGAACCCGGATCTGGCCCGCGCGGCCGGTCGCAAGGGCGGCATGGCCTCTCGCCGGCGCAAAGCCAGCGGCAGTCAGGCCTAACCAGCCCCTACCAACTAAAACAGACCCGACAAGGGTCTGTTTTAGTGTGCACTCATTCCTTTTAGGTGCGAATAGAGGCTTGACGCAGCGACCGGCGACTGCGGCGATAGGCCCAGGCCATTACCAAAAGAACGGTAGCGGCAATGGCAGGCAAGGGGCTACTCCCGGTTGCCGGAGTAGAAGCCGGGGTAGGTTGCTGGGCCGGCGTACTGCCCCTTCCCGGCGTGGTTGCAGTTGGGCTCGGTGTCGGCTTGGGCGCCGGTTTGGCCGCTTGCTGTTGGTGCTGGTTGGTCTGAGGCGTGCGTAATTGGGCCTGGCGCTGCTGATTGCCATATAAGAAGGTGGCTACCACCACCAAACCCACCACCAGTAATCCGCCAATCGTTATCAGTAGTTCTCGGTTCATTGCTCCCCCTAAGCTTTTAACCCCACCTCGTTATCCGTCAGTATAGCGGGTAAGACGAGGTGCGGGCAAGAAAAAGCCCCACTGCCAAACTCAGACGGGGCGTCATGCCAAGATATACAAGGAGGTGAGCACTCATATTTCTCCGGCAATCGGCCCCGTCCGAACCTGTCAGCGAGGTGATACAGGATTGTAACATAAGTGGCAACATATGTCAACATAGTTGTAACGTTTAGCAGCATAAGCGCTATAATAGAAGTATGTATATCGGTGTTGATATCGGTGGCTCGAAAATCCTGGTAGTAGCGGGTGATGCCAGCTACCGTATAGTCCGTCAGGCCAAGGTGGAGACGCCGGATACGGCCGAGCAGGGCATGATAGAGATCATCCACTTAGCCGAGCAGGTAGCGGCAGGGAAGAAGGTGAAAGCCATTGGCGTGGCGGCGCCGGGTCCAGTTGACCGCGCTCGTGGCCGCCTGTTCGACACCCCGCCGCGCAATCTCAAGTGGGGTCCGCTGGATATCGGCCACCAACTTACGAATCACTTTCAAGCTCCAGTGGCGGTTGAGCACGACGCCTCAGCGGCGGCACTGGCCGAAGCCGTTATCGGCGCCGCCAAGGGTAAGCGCAACGTCCTGTACGTCACCATCTCTACCGGTGTCGGCATGGCCGTAGTGACCGATGGGGAGATTTACCACGGCGCCCACGACACCGAGTCGGCCACCCTTTATATCGACCAAGGTGGCCGCAGCCAGGAGTTCGAGGAAGTCGTTTCCGGCCGGGCGCTCAAACGCCGCTTTGGCAAGTATGGCTATCAGATCACCGACCCCAAAATCTGGGACACTTATGCGGCCGACTTGGCGTTGGGGTTGCACGACCTCATTACCGTACTTTCGCCGGAAATAGTGGTGATTGGCGGAGGTGTCGGTGTCCACCTCGACCGCTTCCATGACTTTCTGGTAGCGCACCTCAAAACCATGAAAAGCATGTACCCGCTACCGCCCATAATCGGCGCCAAATACATCGAGACCGGCACTGCTTATGGTGCGCTCATCCTGGCCTCGCGCCTCAAATCCCAGTAGCTTACCGCTAATGCTTGATGGCGCTGGTAGCGGCGCGTATACTCGCTAACATTAGGGTAGAGGGAGGGTTAATTGAATTTGATCATTAAAGATTTTCCGCAGTTTCAATTTATCGCCGGAAAAGGATTTATGTGGTCGCCCCACACCAAGTCAATCGTTTACGACGCTCGCCGTAAAGACTCCAATGACGGCAAAATTGCTCTTATTCACGAGATCGGCCACGCCTTGCTGGGCCACCGCCTGTATAAGTACGACATGGAACTTATCAAGATCGAGATGGATGCGTGGGACATGGTTCGCCAGCTGGCACCGCGCTACAACCTGTATGTTGACGAGCAACACATTGCCCGCTGTATGGCTACTTATGATATCTGGCTGACCAAACGCGCCACCTGTCCCGATTGCCAAAACTTCAGCCTGCAAAAGGGACGCGACGAGTATGGTTGCTTCGCTTGCGGCTCGGTTTGGCAGGTCAACTGGCGCAAGGATCGCCGCGTCACCCGGCACGTGACCGAGCGCTACGAAAACCCCCAACTGGCCTAAGCCCCAGCCCGCACTCTTTACCGCCAAGCCAAAATCAGATACACTTGTAGGTAATCATCCTTGGATCCAGCAGATGGAACAAGGGTGAAATCTTTTGTGAGGAGGCCCGTAGTGCCAACCAAAACTACTGCAATGACAATGGAACAGCTCCTGGCCGACCACCAAGTCGCCACCGTTAGTGTGGGCGATGTTGTGGAAGGTAAGGTGATTGCTGCCGATAAACACGAAATCTGGCTGGACCTGGGCGAACGCGGCACCGGGCTGGTGATTGGCCGCGAAATTGAGCGCGCCACCGACATCAATCCTGGTGATGAAATTAGTGCCAGCGTGCTCGACCCCGAGAGCGAGGAGGGCTATACACTGCTCAGTCTCAAGAAGGTCGCCAAGGAAAAGGGCTGGGAGGCGCTGCAAGAGCGCTTTGACGCCGGCGAGGTTTTTGAGCTGCAGCCGTTTGATGCCAACAAGGGTGGCCTCCTAGTCGAGGTCGATGGTATCCGCGGATTTCTGCCGGTTTCCCAGCTCAGCGCCGAAAACTATCCCCGCGTCTCCGGTGCCGATAAAGACGAGATCCTGCATCGGCTGACCAGCCTGGTAGGGAAGATGCTGAAAGTTCGCGTCCTTGACCTCAACCGCCGCGACAACAAGCTGATCGTCAGCGAAAAGGCTGCCCAGCGCGAGGACACCGAGAATAAGGTCGCCAAAATGAAAGTCGGCCAAGTGGTGAAGGGCGTCGCCACCGGCGTCGTCGACTTCGGTATCTTCGTCAACGTCGAAGGCATCGAGGGCTTGGTACACATCTCCGAGATCGCCTGGGACCGCGTCGACAGCCCGAGTCAGTACGTGAAGGTCGGGCAGGAGATCGAGGCCAAGATTATCGCTATCGATCGCGACAAGCTTAGTTTGAGTATGAAGCAATTGCAGCCCGACCCCTGGATCAGCGCCGTCAAGAAACTGAAGGTTGGGGCCGAAGTCGACGGTACGGTAACGCGGATTACGCCATTTGGCGCCTTTGTCCAGGTTACTCCGGTAATCGAGGCCCTGGTGCACATTTCGGAGCTCAGCGACGCTCACGTCGATGACCCCACTAAGCTGCTCAAAGTTGGTGAAAAGAAAACCTTCCGGATCATCACCATTGATCCCGAGGCCCACAAGCTCAGCCTGAGCCTAAAGTCGCCAGCTAAGGCCACCAAGGCCAAAGCCCCGAAAGCCGAGGCTGAAGAGGCTGAGGCCGCCACCGACGAGCCCAAGTCGGCCAAAACCACCAAGGCCACAGCCGCAAAGTCCGACGCCGCTAAGCCCGAGAAGGACTAAGGTGAATGGTCGGCGCTGCACCCGTACGCATGTGCCGGGTTTGCCGTCAGCGGCTGCCTAAGGCCCAGCTAACGCGCTGGGTAGACCAGGAGGGCGGCGTGGCTCCGGACACTGCTCAGCAGCTCCCGGGGCGCGGTAGCTACACCTGTAGTGCCGCCTGCGCCGCCAAACTACCCAAAATCATTAAGCATACTAAGCGATAGGAACTCCCATGGCCGAGACCACCGCCAAAACCACATCTGAAGCCAAGTCTGAAGCCAGCGCGCCCAAGACCGTCGAAGTGCCCTCCATTACGGGTGTGGGGGCGCTTGCCGAAAATATGGGTCTGCCGGTAACCACCCTTATTGCCGAACTGATGAAGAACGGTGTCATGGCCACCATCAACGAGCAGATTGATTTTGACACTGCCGCCATTATTGGCCACGATTTGGGCTTCGAAATCGTACCCGAACCCGCGGATGACTCCGGTCCCGCCGCCACGCCCGGCGACACTAAACTGGCCGAAGGTGAAGGCACCGCCCGCCCGCCGGTGGTTGCCGTTATGGGTCATGTTGACCACGGCAAGACGTCCTTGCTCGATAAGATTCGGGCCACCGATGTCGCCAAGGGGGAGGCCGGCGGTATTACCCAGCACATTGGTGCCTACCAAATCAAACGTAAAGACCGCTGGATAACCTTTCTCGATACACCCGGCCACGAGGCCTTCTCGGCTATTCGGGCCCACGGCGCCCGTCTCACCGATGTCGCCATTATCGTGGTGGCCGCCGACGACGGCATCAAGCCCCAGACCCGCGAGGCCATCCGCTACGCCCAGGAAGCCGGTAACCAGCTCGTCATTGCCATTAATAAGATTGATAAGGACGGTGCCGATCCGGTACGCGTCCGCCAAGAGCTCAGCGAGAAGTTGGAACTGACGCCCGAGGAGTGGGGCGGCAAAACCGTCATGGTGGATGTCTCTGCTAAGGAAGGCACTAATATCGAGAAACTGCTAGACCTCGTTTTACTGGTGGCGGACATCGAGGAGTTGCAGGCGCGGGCCGAAGGGCCGGCTGAGGGCGTCGTCATCGAAACCCACCTGGAAACCGGGCGCGGTGCGGTTGCAACCCTCCTGGTGCAGAACGGCATTCTCGCCGTGGGTGATTACATTGTGGCTGGCGGTACCTATGCCAAGGTCCGCAGCCTGGCCGATTGGCATGGTAAGCGTATCAAAACGGCCCATCCAGGAATGCCGGCGGTCGTAACCGGCTTCAAGGCTGCGCCAGCCTTCGGCGACGTCTTCTATGCCGCCGAAAACGAGAAGGCGGCTCGTGATCGGGCTGTCGCCACCCAGCGCCAAGCCCAGGTTAAAAGCATGGTTAACGTCAAGAAAATCGACGCGAGCGACCTTACTAGCGCCATTACTGCCGGCAAGGTCCAGGAACTCAATGTGGTGGTGAAGGCCGACGTCCAAGGCTCTCTGGAGTCCCTCCTGGAAAGTGTCGCGGCGTTGCGCAACGACGAAGTCGCCGTGCGCGTGGTCTCCAGCGGCATTGGCGCCATTAGCGAGTCCGATATCACCTTTGCAGCTACTTCCGGCGCCATGGTGTTAGGTTTTAATGTCTCGATGGGCTCGGCGGTGAAGCAGCTGGCCAACCGCGAGAAAGTCCAAATCCGCCTCTATAAGGTGATTTACGAGCTCCTGGATGACTTGCGCAGTGGCTTGGAGTTGATGCTGAAGCCGGAGATCGTGGAGACCGAGATTGGTACTCTCAACGTCTTGGGCGTCTTTAAGACCACCAAAACGGCTGTAATCTGTGGCGGCGACGTTACCAGCGGCAAGGCCACTGCCGACGTCGAAGTCCGGATCATCCGCGACAAAGAGACTATCGGCAAAGGCAACGTCAAAGCCGTCCAAAAAGAGCAAAACAAGGTTAGCGAAGCGGTCGAGGGCGAACAGTGTGGGTTGAATATCGCTACCAGTAACGGCATCAAGGTGGGTGATAAACTGGAGTTCTTCACCACCGAAGAGCGCGCCCGCAGCCTCTAAGATGAGCGAGCGTGTTCGCAAAGTCGAAAGTTTGATCCAACAGGTGGTGGCTGGGGAGCTGACCCAGTTGCCCGACGCCGCCCGCCTAACCATCACCAAAGTCCAGGTGTCACCAGATCTGCGTAATGCCACCGTCTGGGTAGGGATACTGGCTGACGACGAAGCTGTTGCCATGCAATTATTCACTGCCGCCGCGGCGCACCGTGCAGCTTTCCAGGAAGCAGTTGCCCGCAAGCTAACGACCAAATTCGTGCCGCGCCTAACGCTGGAGCGCGACACCGGTGGACACTACGCCCAACAGATCACGAAGTTGATCCGCGGACTCTAGTCCGCGCCATTGCATTTTAGACCAGGCAACAAAATATCTTGATGTCAAGAAGCGCCGATGGTATAGTAGGGCAACACCTGGCGCCACCGACGCCGGTGCGCAGCCTGACAATCCGAATGAAGGGAAAGACTTATGTCTGGTCTCGCCGTGGTTTTCAATAATGCAAGAGAGGTCACCACGCTACTTCACTACCTCGAGAAGAATGAAGGAGTGGAACTGCTGAACGCCATCGAGGCAGCCAAGGCTCTTCATAAGCGGGATCCGTGGCTGTCGCCTCGGGAGAGAGAGCTACTCAATCTGCCCTACCGACCTGCATCTCCGAGCACCGTGATCCGGGCGGTTTTGAGGCAGATTGCGGCGCACTATCTGGACTTCACGCAGAAGGAGATGGGTAGAAAGTATCGGGAGGAGCTCGACATTATTGGTCGAGCAAAGCGGTTTCCCGAACTTTGTCTTGACGAATTTCCGAAACCCGACCAATTGACCGGGTATTGGTCTCACCTTCAGGATCAGCGAGACCTTCTCAGGGTCTTGGCTCAGACGCGAGACCTCGAGGCCCGGCGACGGCATCATCAGGAGGCTCACCCTGAATTCTTTGATGATCCGGAGTTGGTCGGACTATCGCTCGATCAGTGTGCACTTCTCAAGCAACCTATTACCCTCGAACGCCTATTGCATGGCCACCCGTCCACAGTCTGGTCAGCCCTCATTGATCGGCTTGACCAAGCCGTAGAGCGACTGGGAGCATTGGACTGGGAAGATTTGAACGAGAAAGCCACCGATTTTCTCGAAGAGTTTCCGGCATTTGTCGAGGCCAGTACCGATGGGAGTATTCCAATTCTACTACGTGGCCTGTACACGGACACCCCGCTCAACGAGGTCAAGCGTTTCTCTGAGACACTGCAGCAGGCACGCAAGAACGCGGAGGGTTATATGCAGAAGATCGGAGGCCTTGGCGCGAAGGGGCAGTCTCTGGCTCAGTGGGCCGCGGCTACTGCTGCTACCGCCGCCTGACAGCCACCACTATTCACGCGGAACGCGCCCGGGGAGCATGCCACTCCCTGGGCGCACCGCCCACATTGCAATTATCATAACCACTTTCAAGCATTGACATTTTAGCTCTTTTATGCTAATTTTGTTCATTACCTCTATCCGTTGGCCTATGAGCCGCGGTGCGGGCGCAGTTTGAAAATCAATTGTGATTAGTTGTGGGTGATGAACCCGCAGTACTACCACGTAAACCTAAGGACGCTCCTGTAATGAGGGTCCAGCTTCTCAATCCAGTCTACTTACGTCATGGCTTCTCCTTGGGGAGGCCAGCAGTCTGCGCCCATGTGGGCATTACCGAAAGGTGACGCCCCACCTATGATGGGCGGATTCAGTTGGACAAACTAGGAGGAATTATGAGCGTAACAGCTCCATCTAAGCCTCATAAGAAACCAATGCGGACGCGGACTGGCAACAAGATTGCCAGCACTGTCGCCAGAGAGCATGATCTCAACCTTGATGGTCTGCGAGAGCTCCTTACAGACAACAACATCAAGGCACGGACACCATTTACGCCCGTTCGGCAGAAGGAAGTCACTGACCTCATAGCTGCAAAAGCAGCAAAGAGGTCCGATAGCGCTTCTCCTCCGCCGAGCGACGACAAAGAGTCCGGGCAACTGGTACCCACGCGTCGGCGTCAAAGCAAGGGGGCCTTTGAGCAGGTCAGAAAGCTCGGCAATGAGTCGCTGCAACTGACTCCTGCTGACAAAATGACACTGAGCCAGCTCCAGCAAGTGCTGGACGGCGTGGCTCGCAGACAGGAGCTTCCGCGAGTTACAGGGCAGAGGGGGCGTAATGTCGCCGTTCAGGATGTATTTTTTCCTGAGCGGTGGATTATTCTTCCTCTGGCAGAATTCCAGAAGCGAAGTGACGAGGGTACGCTTCCTCCATTGCACGAGAAAACCAAGAGAGAGCTTGCAGAGCCGCTTGGCCGGCTGTCGCTGGTCAACCAGACCTGCTATGTCTGCACCGAAGACCTCGAGCCGCCGTACCTTATAGGCATGCTCGAGCATCTCCTGGCAGGCAATACGATGCTACCGTTTAAACCCAACCACCCCCAGGCACTGAAGTATCCCAGGAATCACAAGGGATGCCCTGGCATCCTGGAAATGATGAGTGGGGTAGAGGTGGAGCTGGTGAATATGCCGGAGGGCGAGTCCAAGGAAGCGATGCGCTGGAGGCGCTATCGCGAGGAAATGGAAGCTAACGATGGGACGATGCTCTCGGAATTCATGAAATCCGAGCACAAACCTCTCTCGGGAGTGCAAGCCATGGCCCGCGTACGGGCCATCAAGGAACACGTCAAACGACAAAGGGAGCTTCTGTCATGAGTGACACAACAGATACTGCTGCTGCAGAGGAGGCTGCCATGGAGGCACTCCTGGGTCGCAGTGCAGAGGAGGGCGGCGGGCCCGGTGCTGATGCACCGGCCGAGCCCTCTGTCGAGTCAAAGAAGACGGAGGGTGCTGCCGACCGGAGCCCCGCGAGGCAGCCGGCCTCAAACGGCAACGTTGTTCTCAAAGACCCGGATCTCCAGCGCGATATGGAAGACGCCTTGCGTAGTGCAAGTCTGCTTCCGGACGAGATTGTCTCGCGCTTCAAGAAAGCCGACAAAAGG